>JADMIO011167733.1_pt1 | contig 57775 bp, 31 predicted proteins | sample 8958161 | NCBI WGS metagenome assembly JADMIO01 (sample SAMN16585339, study PRJNA669376) | soil metagenome | isolation source: Crop rotation soil | place: USA: Cullars Rotation, Alabama | collected 2011 | reverse complement strand
CGCGACAACTTGTCCACGTGGAATTCTAAGCTTAGGATCCCAATGTGCTGGAAAGCCGGCTGCGGCGCGCCGCTGTTCAACCCGCGATCGCGCCACGTCACCGTGAACCCATCCGCCGCGAGCGCCGGCGGCGGCGTGCGATCACCGATGACGACGGCCACGGCCGCGCCGCACGCGAAGTTGTTCGCCGCGTCGTACGCACACACGCGCCACGACGCCACCTGCGCGTCGGCGAGACCGTCGTCGTCGAACGCGATCGGCCCGCCGTCCGCGCCCACGCCCGCCACCGCGACGACGCCCTGCTGCACGGCCCCGCGCGGCAACACGCCCTCGTAGCGCAGCCGCACGATCTGCGTGTCGCCGCTCGACGGCCCCTGATCGATCCACGTCGCGGCGAGCGCTCCCGCCGGCGTCTCCGGCGCCGTGCGATCGGCGATCGCGACGCACACCTCCTCGCTCGCGACCTCACCCTGCACCGCGCGGTAACACACGACCTGATCGTCCTCGACCGCGGTCACGCGAATCCCCGGCGCGTCGCCGCCCGCCAGCGCCGCGCCGCCCGCGCCGAGCCCCGCGGTCGCGACTGCGCGCGTCCCCGCCGCGACCACGACGTCGACGACCTGCGTGTCGCCGCTGTTCGGGCCGCCGTCGATCCAGAGCACGACGGGCGGCGGTGGCGGCGGCGCCGCGGCGAGATCGGCGCCCGTCCAGTGAAAGCCCGGTCCGAGCGCGTGCGACGCCGACGACGTCAGCCGCGCCGCGAACGTCTCGAAGCCGCCGAGCTTCCACGCGCGCAGGCGCCGCGAGGGCGAGTGCGCCGCCGCGGCGAGCGTGCGCGATCCGATCGCGATGCTGCGCGCCGGCGACAGCGCCGCGTTGCCTGCCGCGTCGCGCGTGCGAATGACGTAGGTCGCGACCTGATCGTCCGCGAGCCCCGAGTCGTCGAGCTCGAACGGCGCCGCGAAGTCGTCGCTCGAGCTCGCGCCCACACCGTCGATTGCCACGACGTCATAACGCGCAGCCCCCGCCGGCAGCGGCACCACGACACTCACCCGCACGCGCTGCGCGTCGCCGCTCTGCGGCCCTTGATCGACCCAGCGCACCGTGAAGTCACCCGCGCCGAGCGCCGGCGGCGGCGTGCGATCCGGGATCGAAACCGCGGCCGCCGCACCCGCCGCGAAGTTGCCCTCCGCATCCCGCGCGACGAGTCGATACGAGACCGTCTGCGCGTCGTGCACGCCGGCATCCACGACCGAAAACGCCGCGGCATACGGCCCGCTGCCCGCAGCGCCGACGCCGCTCACCGCGTCGACGACGACGTCGACCGCGCCCGCCGGCAGGCCGCCCGCGAAGCTCAATCGCACCGACTGCACCGGACCCGAATCGAGCGGCGTCTCGATCCACTGCGCCGCGAACGATCCCGCCGCCGGCGCCGCGGGCGCCGTGCGATCTCGCAGCTCCGCCGCGACCGTCGACGACACCGCGAAGTTCCCCTCCGCATCCTCGACGCGCACCGCATACGCCACGCTCTGCGCATCGCCGACGCCGTCATCGACGAACGCGAACGGCCCGAGCGCCCACGCGCTCGCATCGGCCCCGAGCCCCGCCGCCGGCTCGACGCGATAACGTGCGCCGCCGAGCGGCACACCCGCCGTCACGCGCACGCGCACACGCTGCGCCCCCGCGCTGTTCAGTCCCTGATCGATCCACTCCACCGCGATCGCCGCAGCGTCGAGCGCCGCCGGCGCCGTGCGATCCGCGAGCACCAGCGAGACCGGCGCCGACACCGACACCGCGCCCGCCGAGTCGCGGAACAAGAGCCGGTACGTCACCTCCTGATCGTCGCCCACACCCTGATCGTCGTACTCGAACGGCGTGCTGAGCTCACCCGTCGAATCCGCGCCGCGCCCGCCCAGCGCCTCGACGCGCACACGCACGATGCCCGCGGGCAACGGCCCGTCGAAGCCGACACGCACGATCTGCGCGTCGGCGCCGTTGCGCTCGTCCGCGTTCAACCACTCGAGGCGCAGCCCCGGAACGTCCTGCTGCGCGTGCGCGTCGTGATGGCCGAAGAGGACGAGTGCGAGCGCGAGTGCGCTGCTAGCGCACGAATATCGCGATGTCGCGCGCAAGCTGCGGTCCGCGATTGGAGCAGAGAACCTCGGCGTTCATGTTGCGCGTGTCGCCGTAGTGCGACGTGGAATCGCAGTAGGCGAAGATCGGCGCCGTCTCGTAGTTGGTGATGTAGCTGCCGGCGCCGTTCTCGTGGTAGCCGCCGATGCCCGCGAGCGTGTGGTCGTAGCTGGTGTTGCCGACGCCCGCCGTCGTCGCGATGCGGTTGCGCGTGACGGCGGAGTTCCAGCCCGAGGTCTGGTTCAGCAGCAACGGCTCGCTGTTCTGCGCGTCGACGAAGAGATCGCCGAAGCGATTCTGCGGACGCTGGTTGTTGGTGATGGCGCCGGAGTTGCCGCTCTGGCGCGCGCGCGATGCCGTGAACGTGATGTTGTTGCCGCTGTTGAGGAGCCCTTGCAGGCTGGTCGTGCGGTGCTGCGCGAGCACGCTGTAGCTGCCGTACGCGACGAGCGCGCCGTTGTTGTGCATGTAGATCATGACCTCGGAGTAGCCGGTGTACGCGCTGAACGCCGTCGACTTGAACCCCGAGGTGAGCGCGTTCGCGGCCGTTCCTTCCGTGCCGCCGCCGAGCCAGAACGTCGTGTCGTTGAAGCCGTGCATCGGGACGTCGTCCCACTTCATGTTGGCCAGCATGATCCAGCCGCCGCCGTCGGTCGCGAAGTCGCACCACGTCTCGTACTCGATGCCGCCGCTCGTCTTGAGGAAGTACGGGCCGCTCGTCGACGCCGGCGCATCGGCCTTGATGGCCGCGCACGACGCCGCCGCGTTGCCCTGACGGCCGAGCGCCGCGAGCCCGAGGCTGCGCCACGCCGCCGTCGTGCCGTCGAAGGTGCAGACGCGCACCTGCGACGCGGCGGCCGCGAAGTACATCGTGCCGGCCCTCGCCTGCGTACACGCGCCCGGCTCGCTCAGCGGGAGCTGGAACTCCATCGGCCGTACGACGGTGGTGCGGTTGTGCGTCTCGGCGATCGCGCCCTGCACGTCGACCGCGGTCATCGGCCGCGCCAGCAGCCGCACGTCGTTGCGATCGAACGTCGTCTGGCTCGCCGCCGTGACGAGGTTCTCCTGCAGCACGTACGCGCTCGCCGGCCGCCCGTCGAGCAGCGTCGCGTTGACCGCGAACAGGCTCGCCGCGATCTGCTGCCGCGGCAGCAGCGTCTCGAAGGTCGCGCCGACCTGCACGCTGACCTCCATGTACAGGGTGGCGGCCGTGAGCGGCGACGTCATGGCCGGCGGCAGCGCGGCGCTCGTGCCCAGATAGACGGTGTACACGCCGTGCTCGACCGGGACGTCGTTGAACTGCTCCTGGTAGACCTGCGTCCCGCCGACGAGCGCGTCGAACACGCGCAGCACCATGTCGAAGTTGCCGGACACAGGCTGCCCGCTCGCGTTCGTGAGCTGGCCCTGGAAGTTCAGCGTGCCCCGGCTGCCCGCCGCACGCGCCTGTGCAGGCAGAAGCCCCAGCGCCGCAACGCCGAGCAGCGCAGCGGCGAACCACGTTCGGTGACGCATTGCGATCCTCCCGAGTTGTCGTTTGTTCGCACAGTATATACTCGGCGCTCCGTTCCAACTCGTCCCGGGGGCCGCTCATGTCATCGATCCGCTGTGCGTCGATCGCTGCCGCCATCTGTGGTGCGCACGCGCTCGCGCCCGCCGTCGCCCGCGCCGACACACCCGTCAGCCTCGAAGGTCGACTCGATCGCGCCGGCGCGCCGCTCGACGGGACCGCGGATCTGCGCGTCCGCATGCTCGTCGACACGAACCGCGACGGGCAGCCCGACGGCTCCGTCCCCTACGAGCAGACCTTCAACGCCGTCGCCGTCTCACGCGGCGTGTTCGCGCTCACGCTCGCCGTCCCCGACGCCGTGCTCGACGGCACCGCGCTGCTCGTGCAGATCGCCGTCAAGAACAACGGCGTGTTCGTCGACCTCGACGGCCTGCTCCCCGTGCGCCCGTCGCCGTACGCCTGGTACGCCTTCCGCGCCGCCGACGCGAACACCCTCGACGGCATCGATTCGACCGGTTTCCTGCGCGCGGGCGGCGTCGTGAAGACCACGCTCTACACGCTCGCGACGCTGCCCGATCCCGCGGCGAACAAGGGCGGCATCGTCTACGTCGACGGCACCGGGCCGATGTACTCGGACGGCACGCGCTGGGCGGCGTTCAGCGCGGCGCCCGCCGGCAACCCCGGCTCGTCCGCCGAGAACCCGGCCGCGAGCTGCCTCGACATCCTGCGCGCCGGCGTGAAGACGTCGGGGCCGTACTGGATCAATCCGGGCGGCTCGTACACCGGCCCGGCGCTGCGCCTGTTCTGCGACATGGAGACCGACGGCGGCGGCTGGACGCTCGTCTACAAATCCGATCGCTCGAGCAACGGCCCGGGCGGCAACCACAACCAGGGCAACCCGTACAGCACCGACGCGCTCGTCAACGCGACGGTCAACACGGTGGCGAGCGTCGGCAACGCGTTCGTGCAGTCGATCAGCCACGAGTACCGCGTGCTCGGCGGCGACAACTTCCGCGCGCCCTCACCCGCCATCGATCACTATTACTTCCGCTGGGACAGCGGCTACTCGTTCTACGGCGCGCTGCCGCAGAGCGCGAGCTGGTACGACAAACACGAGTGGTACGACGTGTGGCACGGCCCGGCGCCGGCGACGAACGTCGGCTCGACCAACTCTTGGTGCCCGTACAACCACGTCGATCCCGCCGAGCAGGAGCACGCCATCCCGTGCAACGCGGGCGGCACGCCGGGCGTCTGGTTCAACTACGGCGTGTGGGCGCCCGGCCACTACAACTCGGGAACGTTCTGGGCGCGCGGCAAGGGCGAGGACCCGTACGGCTCGTCGCCGAGCAACCCCGCCACGAGCTGCCTCGACCTGTTCGAGCGCGGCGCGACGACGAGCGGCGCGTACGTGATCAAACCCGCCGGATTCAGCGGCTTCGCGATGTCGCTGTACTGCGACATGGAGACCGACGGCGGCGGCTGGACGCTCGTCTACAAGACCGACAGGTCGAGCAACGGCCCGGGCGGCAACCACAACCAGGGCAACCCGTACAACGTCACGATGCTCGCGGGCTCGGCGGTCGACGGCGTCGCCGGCGCGGGCACGGCCTTCGTCACGGCGCTCGGCAGCGAGTACCGCGTGCTCGCCGGCCCGAGCTTCAAGACGCCGAGCCCGGCGACGTATCGTTATTACTGGAAGTGGGGCTCGGGCTACTCGTTCTACGGCGCGCAGATCCAGTCGGCGAGCTGGTTCGCCAAGCTGAGCTGGGCGGCGGCGTACAGCGGCCCGGTGAACGCGACGAACGTCGGGTCGACGAGCTCATGGGGCCCCTACTCCCACAACGCGCCGCTGCTCGAACACGCGGTGCCGACGAACTGCCACGGCAGCGCCGGCATCTGGTGGAACTACGGCATCTTCCCGGGCGAGTACACGTCGGGGACGATGTGGGTGCGCGGGCGCTCGACGACCGCCCAGGCGCCCGCGGCGAGCTGCCTCGCGCTGTACCAGAGCGGCGTGCGCACGAGCGGCGTGTACCTCATCCAGCCCGGCGGCGGATACACGGGGCCGGCGCTGCCGCTGTTCTGCGACATGGAGACCGACGGCGGCGGCTGGACGTTGATCTCCAAGACCGACAGCACCGGCAACGGCCCCGGCGGCCTGAACAACCAGGGCAATCCGTACAACACCGGGGCGCTGACGGATCCCGTCGCGAACGCCGTCGCCGCCGTCGGCAACGCGTTCGTGCAGGCGATGAACCACGAGTACCGGGTGCTCGCGGGGCGCGACTTCACGGCGCCGTCGCCGGCGAACCTGCACTACTACTTCAAGTGGGCGCCGGGCTGGTTCTTCTACGGCGCGGGTGCCAGCAGCCAGACCTGGTACGACAAGCTCACGTGGGCCGCGGCCTACAACGGGCCGGCCCTCCAGACGAACGCGGGCTCGACGAGCTCGTGGGGGCCGTACTGCCACAACGCGCCGGCGCTGCTGGAGCACGCGATTCCGAGCAACAACCACGGGGCGCCGGGCATCTGGTGGAACTACGGAAGCTTCGGGTCGGGGCAGTACACGATCGGGACGTTCTGGGCGCGTTGACCCCCGGCGGGATCAGCGCCCGATGTCGCGATCGTCCAGGAACTCGTTGCGGAAGTAGATGTCGCGGCCGTCGATGTTCAGGTAGCCGCGCCGCGCGAACTCGTTGATCGCGCGCGACACCGTCTCGCGGCTCGTGCCGACCATCGACGCGATGTCCTGCTGCGTCGGGCGGCCGCGCACGACGACGCCGCCTTCCCACTCCTGGCCTTCCTTGTGCGCGAGCTCGCGCAGGATGCGCGCGACGCGGCCGAAGACGTCGAGCAGCGCGAGGTTGCCGATGATCTCGTCGGCGTGTCGCAGGCGCAGGCTCATCTCCGCGAGGATGTTGATGGCCGTGCGCGGGTACCGGGTGATGTAGTCGACGAACGGCTCGCGCTCGAGGATGAGGAGCTGCGTGTCCTCGACCGCCACGACGCTCGCCGAGCGCGGCTGGTTGTCGAGCAGCGACATCTCGCCGAAGAAGTCGCCCGTGCGGAAGATCGACAGCGTGATCTCGCGGCCGCTCTCGCCGTACAGCACCACCTTGACCTTCCCGCTCTGGATCACGAACAGCGAGCTGCCCGATTCCTCCTGGCTGACGATCGTCGTGTCCTTCGGGCAGTCGCGCGGTCGGAGCAGCCCCTCCAGCGACACGAGATCGGGCTCGGAGAGGCCCTTGAAGATGGAAATGTGGCGCAGGAGCGCGGCGTGCTCACCCATGTAGTAGCGGCCTGACGGTCGGAGGAGGAAACAGGGTTTCGCCGCATCGTAGCAGCGGTCCGGTCGACCGACAACAAGGCCTCGCGCGGGGTCCGCGCGGCGCCTCGACGGGCCCGCGGCGGAGTCGGATCGCGGCCACGGGTCGAAAACGATACACGCCGGCGGCGCCTCGACGATCGCAATTTCAGGCACTTGCGCGTGGCACGGCGGTTGCTCAGGGAGCGGCGCGTCCCAGTCGCGGCCGTAGCCGTAGGAGTCCCGTCATGATCATCCGTCTCGCCTTCGCCACCTTCCTGATGCTGACCTTCACCGCCGGCCTTTCGCAGGCCACCTCGCGGGTCGGCTCGCATCATGTGGACGAGGTCTGCGCGACGGACTTCGACTGCGCGAAAGGCGACGTCTGCGACGCGTTCGCCGGACAGTGCATGACGGCCGCGAATACCCCGGCCGCCGCGGCGCCCGGCGCGCCGGGACGTTAACGCATCAGCATGGCCCCGGCCGTCGTCACGACGACCACGACCAGCGCACCCGACAACATGGCGATGAGGCAGAAGCGCCGGTCCTGCGGATCGGCGTCGTCGTTCCGGGTGAGGCGCCACCCGATGGCGCCGAGGATGGCCGCGATCGGCGCCAGCGGCAGCAGCACCAGCGACGCCAGCCCGATCACGAGCGCGGTCGTCGCCAGCGTCGACTGCGCGTCTCCCGGCAGCCGCGGCGCGCGCCAGGCCTTCCCCGCCGGCGCGAACGTCTCCGGGCGCTCCATCAGCGCGTGGCAGTGCAGACAGTGGCCGCCCGTGCGCTGCACCAGCCGCGCACACGACGGACAGCGCGTCAGCGCGCTGAAGGAGCCGCGATCGGGCGAGGTCTGCGTCGTGGAGAAGGTGAGGCTGGGCATGTCCCGCGCTACAGCAAGCGGCGGACCACCACCTCGGGTTCGTCCTCGCATCCGGGCCAAGACGTTGCGGCGCAAGGGTTTTCCGATCGCCGCCCGGAGCGCCGGCGTGGCCATCGCGACACGTTCCAGCGCGAAACGCCGCGTCTTGCGGCACACCTTCGAAGGAATGTTTCGGCGCGCCGAACCCGTTGAGATCCGACCCCGGCGTCGCGTCCTGACGGCACGCTATTTACCGATTAGTTGCGGCGCGGCGCCCATTCGTGGTAGACCGCCCGACCCATTGCCGCGCGGCGCGCGAGCCTAATTTCCGACGGTTCGGCAGCCCCTACGAGGAAGTCGCAGAAGGAACGCACATGGCCATCGACATCAGCAAAGTCCGCAATATCGGCATCTCCGCTCACATCGACTCCGGCAAGACGACGCTGACGGAGCGCATCCTGTTCTACACGGGCCGCATCCATCGCATGGGTGAAGTCCACGGCCGGGATGGCCAGGGCGCCAAGATGGACTCGATGGACCTCGAGAAGGAGCGCGGCATCACGATCCAGTCCGCCGCGACCTACTGCGAGTGGGGTGAGAACGTCATCAACATCATCGACACCCCGGGCCACGTCGACTTCACGATCGAGGTCGAGCGCGCGTTGCGCGTGCTCGACGGCGCGATCCTCGTGCTGTGCGCCGTCGCCGGCGTGCAGAGCCAGTCGATGACCGTCGACCGCCAGATGAAGCGCTACAAGGTGCCTCGCCTCGCGTTCATCAACAAGATGGACCGCGTCGGCGCGAACCCGTGGCGCTGCATCCAGATGCTCAAGGAGAAGCTCAATCACAAGGCCGTCGCGATGCAGATGCCGATCGGCTCCGAGACGAAGTTCGAGGGCGTCGTCGATCTCGTGACGATGAAGGCCTTCTACTTCGAGGGCTCGAACGGCGAGAACATCAAGGAGACCGAGATCCCGGCCGATCTCCGCGACGAGGCGCAGAAGCACCGTGAGGCGCTCATCGAGCAGGTCGCCGACCTCGACGATCACCTCGCCGAGCGCTTCCTGAGCGGCGAGACGATCAGCGAGGACGAGCTGCGCCAGGGCATCCGCAACGCGACCATCGCGCTCAAGATGACGCCGGTGTTCATGGGCTCGGCCTACAAGAACAAGGCCGTGCAGAAGCTGCTCGACGGCGTCGCGGCATACCTGCCGAACCCGACCGAGGTCACGAACGAGGCGCTCGACCAGAACGACGGCGAGAAGAAGGTCGAGCTCATCTCGGACGCCAAGCTGCCGTTCGTCGGCCTCGCGTTCAAGCTCGAGGACGGTCGCTTCGGCCAGCTCACGTACATGCGCGTGTACCAGGGCTCGCTCGACAAGGGCGCGACCATCATCAACTGCTCGGCGGGCAGCCGTAAGATCAAGGTGCCGCGTCTCGTGCGCATGCACGCCGACGAGATGCACGACATCAAGGACGCGCAGGCCGGCGACATCGTCGCGCTGTTCGGCGTCGACTGCGCCTCGGGCGACACGTTCTGCGGCGGCGACCTGAACTACACGATGACGTCGATGCACGTGCCCGCGCCCGTCGTCGATCTCGCCGTGAAGCCCAAGGACAAGGCCGGCGAGGCGAACTTCTCGAAGGCCCTGAACCGCTTCACGCGCGAGGACCCGACGTTCCGCGTGCGCCGCGACGAGGAGAGCGCGCAGACCATCATCTCGGGCATGGGCGAGCTGCACCTCGACATCTACATCGAGCGCATCAAGCGCGAGTACGGCTGCGAGGTCGAGGTCGGCCGCCCGCAGGTGGCGTACCGCGAGGCGATCTCGAAGATGGCGGAGTTCAACTACACGCACAAGAAGCAGACCGGCGGCCGCGGCCAGTACGCGCGCGTGTGCGGCTACATCGAGCCGCTGCCCGGCGATGCCGTCCTCGACTTCGAGTTCGTCGACGACATCAGCGGCGGCGCCATCCCGCGCGAGTTCATCCCCGCGTGTGAGAAGGGCTTCAAGGAGGCCGTCGTCGAGGGCACCATGATCGGGTTCCCGGTCGTGAAGGTGCGCTGCGTCATCAACGACGGCTTGCACCACGCCGTCGACTCGAGCGAGCAGGCGTTCAAGACGGCCGCGATCATGGCGTTCCGCGAGGCGTACAACAAGGCGGGCCCGACGATCCTCGAGCCGATCATGAAGGTCGAGGTCACGGCGCCGGAGAACTTCCAGGGCACCGTCATCGGCCAGCTCAATCAGCGCCGCGGCATGATCCTGAACTCGGAGACCGCCGAGGGCTACGTGACGGCCATCGCCGACGTGCCGCTGTCGGAGATGTTCGGCTTCGCGGGCGACCTGCGCTCGGGCACCCAGGGCAAGGGCGAGTTCACGATGGAGTTCGCCAAGTACGCCGAGGTGCCGTCGCAGATCCGCGAAGGTCTGCTGACCGAGTACAAGGAAAAGCGCGCGGCGGGCTGATCCCGGTTCGCTCTACGGGTAGACTGCGCGGCATGCTGCGCAGCCTCCCCGTATATCTGGTCCTCGCCACGCTCTGCGCGTGCGGCCCCGACAATCCGAAGTACGTCCCGCCCGCGACGCTCGTCATCACCACGAGCGCGCTGCCTGCCGGCAAGGTGGGCGTCTTCTACAAGCAGGACGTGAAGGTCGAGGGCGGCCTCGAGCCGTACGTCTTCACGCTGACGACCGGCGCGCTGCCGGCCGGCCTCGACTTCAACGTCTCGTTCGGACGCGTGTCGGGCACACCGACGGAGTCCGGACACTTCGCCTTCTCGGTCAGCGTCGCGAGCGACGACATGCAGACGGCGTCCGTCGATCTCGCCGTCGACGTCGCGCCTGCCGACGTCGCGCCCGAGGCGTTGCACATCCTGCCCGGCGCGCTCCCGGGCGGCAGCGTCGGCGTCGCGTATTCGGTGACGTTCACGACGGACGCCGATGCGCGCGCGCCCGTGGTGTGGACGGTCGGCGACGGCACGCTGCCGGCGGGGCTCGTGCTCGGCCCGCAGACCGGCGTGCTGTCCGGCGTCCCCGAGGTCGGAGGGTCGTCGACGTTCACGATCGTCGTCATCGACGGCGCGCGGCGCCAGGGCTCGGCGGAGCTCGCGATCGCGATCGAGGCGCCGCCCGACCTCGTGATCACGACGACCGAGCTGCCGCGCGGCAACCGCGCCGAGCCGTACCTGGTGACGCTCGGGGTCGAGGGCGGCGTGCCGCCGTACGTGTGGCGCGTCGCGAGCGGCGTGTTCCCGACCGGCGTGGCGCTGCGCGGCGGCGGCGTGGTGAGCGGCGATCCGGCGCAGGTCGGCAGCTTCGACGTCACGATCGCGGTGCGCGATTCGGCGCCGCGGCCCGACGAGGCGATGGCGATGTACACCGTCACCATCGAGCCGCCTTGGCTCGACCTGCGCATCGTGACCGAGGGCTTCGCCGACGCGTTCGTCGGCCAGATGTGGACGGCCACGCTCGAGGCGGTCGGCGGCAAGCCGCCGTACACGTTCGCGCTCGTCGAGGGCACACCGCCGAGCGGCGTGTCGTTCTCGCCCGACGCCGCGACGCTGCTCGGCACCCCCGCGGCCGGCAGCGTCGGCGTGTACGAGCTGACCTTCACCGTGAGCGACGCGGGCGACGACCGGCACGAGGCGCAGACCGCGCGCACCACGTTCGAGCTCGCGGTGTACGGCGAGCCGGGGCGGCCGAAGCTCCTCTCGGCCACGGCGCGTGACACCTCGCGCGCGGGCGCCGGCGTGCAGGCCGGCGACACGTTGACGCTGCGCTTCGATCGCTCGACCGACGCGCCGATCATCGCGGCGGCCGAGGCGGCGATGTACCTCGAGGTCGTCGACAAGGTGCTCGGCGGATTCACGGCGCAGTGGACGACCTCGCGCGCGCGCGACGACACGCTCGTGATCACGTTCGACGATTCCGGCGCCGCGCCCGCCGACGTGGCCCCCGGCGACATCGTGCGGTTCCCGGTCGGCGGCATCCGCGATCGCTCGGGCACGCTCGGCGCGGTCGGTTCGCCGCCGCGCATCCAGGGCACGTTCAGCTACGAGATCCCGCTCGCCGGATCGTTCGGCGTACGCCTGCGCATCGCGCCGCCGATGGACGGCATCGAAGCGCTCGCCGCGGGCGACCTGACGGGCGACGGCCTGCCCGACCTCGTCATGGTGAGCGGCGGCTTCGCGTCGGTCGTCCAGGGCGACGGCGGCCTGCCGCTCGGCGACGTGGACCTGCGCGACGCGGGCGCCGCCCGGGCCGAGATCACGGGCCAGATCGCGATGGCGATCGTCGCCGAGGTGACCGGGGATTCGTACGCCGACCTCGTGCTCGGCGCGCCGGCGCTCGGCCTCGTGTACGTGATACCGGGCGGACGCGCCTTCCCGTCCGGCAGCGTCGCCGCGACGGCGGTGGCGGCGGCCGTGCTCGCGGGTGACGCCGGCGGAGCGTTCGGCGCCGGGCTGTGGGCGTTCGACGCGGTCGGCGCGGACGGGCAGAACGACCTCGTCGTCGCGGCGCCGATGCGGGGCGACGGCGGATCGCTCTACGTCGTGGCGGGCGGCGCGAGCCTGCTGCACAGCCGCTCGGTCGACGGGGCCGGCGCGGTCGCGGCGCGGCTCGACGGCGCGTCCACGGTGGCGCCGGGCGGACCCGACCTCGTGGTCGGCGCACCGCGGTTGAGCGAGATCATCGTGCTCGCCGACGGCCTCGGCGATCGGCGCGGCGTCATCGACCTGTCCGACAACGCCAACGTCGGCTCACGCCTGCGCGTCACGACCGAGAACGCCCGCTTCGGCGCGATGCTCGCGATCGGCGACGTGACCGACGACGGCTTCCCCGACATCGTCGCGTCGGCCCCGGGCGCCGGAGTGCAGGGCCGCGAGACGGCCGGCGTCGTGTACGTGTTCGAGCACCCGCCGGCCGGCGTCCACGACGTCGACGGCGAGGTGCTGTTCGACACGCGCGTCGTCGGGCCCTCGGACGGCAGCCGCGCCGGCGAGAGCTTCGCGATCGGCGACTTCAACCGCGACGGCCACATGGATCTCGCGGTCGGCGCCCCCGACGCCGGCGAGCCCGTGGCCGGAGAGGCACAGGGCCACGTCTACGTGCTGTCGGGCGGCGCCGGCGGAATCGTCGGCGGCCGCAACCTCGCCGCGCGCGAGGACATCGACCTGCGCTACGAAGGCGACGACGGCGTCGACCCGAACGGCCGCGCCCGGCCGCACCTCGGCTCGGTGGTGGTGGCGACGGATGCCGACGCCGATCGCGTGACGGACATCTTCGCGGCGAGCGCAGGCGCGGCGTACATCCTCGGCGTCTTCCGCGACGAGGCGCCCGTGCTGGTCGGCGCCGCGCGCGACGGCGACACGCTGGTGCTGCGCTTCAACCGGCCGACGAACCAGCTCGAGGTGACGGCGGAGAATCTCGATCAGGTCGTGCGCATCGACGGCGGCGCGGCCGGCGGCCTCGTGTCCGCGGCGTGGACGACGACGCGCGTGAGCAACGACACGCTGACGCTGACGCTCGACGGGTCGGGCACGCTGCCCGCGAGCGCGCGCGTCGATCTCGGACCGGGGACGATCCAGGACGAGCTCGGCCACCTCGACGCGATCGGCGGCGCGCGGATCGTCGTCACGGCGCACTGAGCAGGATCTCGCGCACGCGATCGGCGACCTTGCCCGGGTCTTCGGACACGACGCCGACGAACGCGGCGAAGCGCTCGTGCTCGGCGCGGGCGCCGTCGAGGCGCACCGAGGGTCCCGGCGCGATGAGGCGCGGCGCCGACAGCACGAGCAGGCGATAGACGTTGCGGTCGCCGTCGCGCTCGGCGGCCCACAGCGCGGCGTCGCCGGGGTCGCCGGGGTCGTCGGTGCCGTCGCCGAACCCGACGCGGGTGCCGGGTGCCGCGCGCAGGTAGGCGCCCGACTCGCAGCGGTGCACGCCGACCGCGCCGCCGTCCGGCCCCCACAGGGCCTCGACGAAGTCGGTGAGCACCTGCCGCGGCGTGACGTCGGCGTCGGCGGGCAGGCCGATCGCGAACGTGCCGACGCCGCGAACGTGCAGGCCGAGTGAATCGACCCGCACGAAGTCGTTGGCCACGGCGCCGTCGACGAACTGCGCCGGCCCCGAGAACGGGCACTCGACACCGTTCATCTGACGACTCGGCCTGGTCCCCGCCGGCGGAACGTTGATCGGCCCCTCGAAGGGCGCTGGATCGTAGACGTCCGGCGGGGTTTGCTGTGAATCGACTCGCTCATCCTGGCCGCATGACGCGGCGGCCGTGAGGAGAGCGAGAATCGCGGCGGCTCGAGACATCGGCCGTCACCTCCCCGAAGATGAGTGCCCGCGGGGGCGGCGCGGGATCAGATCGGAGGGGCGTGCGCCGCCACCATTGCCCGCGCGGCGCCGATGGGCGAGCCTCCGTAGTCAGCGTGACCACCCCGACGCCACCCGACTTCGTCCGTGACCTCAAAGACGCGCTCAGCGCCTGGGCGAGCGGGGTCTGTGTCGTCACGACCAACGCCGACGGCCTGCTCTACGGGATCACCGTCTCGAGCTTCTCCTCCGTCTCGCTCGAGCCGCCGCTCGTCCTGGTCTGCCTGAACAAGTCGAACCGCCTCCCCGGCATGATCGACGCCGCGAGCCGCTTCGCCGTCAGCCTGCTCGCCTCCGATCAAGAGGCCGCGGCCCGCTACTTCGCTCGGCCCGGTCGCCTCCCGACGCCCGACTTCGTCGAGGTCGACGGCGAATGGACCGGCCTCGGCGTCCCGGTCGTCAAGGACGCCCTCGCTCACCTCGTGTGCGACGTGCACCACGCCGTCGAGGCCGGAGACCATCTCGTCGTCATCGGCCGCGTCATCGAAGCCGTCTCGCGCCCCGACAAGATGCCGCTGCTCTATTTCAGGCGCGGGTATCGGCACGAGGTCGGGTAGCACCCGCCGTCAGACCCCGCCGCCTCGTCGCGTAGGCCCTCCGGTGCAACCCTGCAACCGGAAGCAACCGACCATGAACAAGACGGCACTCCTCTCCCTCGCGACCGCCACCGCGGCCGCCCTCGCCACCACGGCCTGCGGCGCCGACTACCAGACCGACTTCGTCGACGCGCACGGCACCACCTGGCGCCACCTCGGCCCGGCGCGCGCGACGCAGCACCGCGACGCGATCGCGAACCTCGATCCGATCTCCGGACGTCCGATCGGCCCGTTCGTCGACACGGTCGATCGCCCGCGCGACACGGTCTCGGCGGCCATCCTCGACATCGGCGATCGCCAGGAGTTCCGCGCCGAGGCGCCGTCCGCGCGCGCCATCGCGGAGGCCAACGCGCGCTACGACGCCGGGCTCACGGAGCTCGTTCCGGGCGCCGTCGACGCCACGCCCACCGCGCGCATCGCGCAAGCCCTCGTCCGCGGCTCCGACGATCGCGTCACGCGCAGCCAGTCGAGCAACCCGTACAAGATGATCACGCAGTACTGGATCCCGATCAGCAGCACCGAGGCGCTCACCTGCACCGCGACTCTCGTCGGCACGAAGTGGGCCTCCACCGCCGGCCACTGCGTCTACGACCGCGGCGACAACGCCTGGATCTACGGCGTCAGCAGCGCCTCGACGCTGGCCTCGCACGGGCTCTCCACCGATCGCGGCTACGTCTGCATCAACGGCACCTGCTCGTGGGTCACCGCGCGCTTCAAGTCCGCGGAGTGGGCGAGCACCACCTTCATGGAGGCCGAGCACGATTACGCGTTGCTCGAGCTGCAGGACAACCTCGGCTCGACGCAGGGCTACATGCAGCTCTCCTCCATCACCGACGAGGACACGCTGCAGGACCTCACCCACTACAATGCCGGCTACCCGGGCGAGGTCGACAACAACGACGTGACCGGGCAGTGGGGCATGCAGTGCGACGTGCTGAGCTCGACCGGCGACGGCCGCCTCACCTACAACTGCGACACCAGCGACGGCAACAGCGGCGGCCCCGTCTACTACCGCAACGCCAACGGCCTCTACTACGAGACCGCCATCCACTCGGGCAGCAACGCGACGCACAACACGGGCGCGCGCGTCGGCGGCGTCGTGCGCGACTGGTTCGTGTCGAAGATGTAATAACGTCGCGCCACGGCATGCCCTCCCCGCTCCTCCTGCTCCCTGCCCTCGTGTCGTCGCCGCTGCACGTCGACGCACACGCCGAGCTCGGCTCGTGGTTCGGCGACACGCTGTACGCGTTCGAGGCCGAGCTCGAATCGGGCGACCCCGACGTGGGTCGGGTCACCGGCGGCAGCAAGCTCGAGTGGCCGATCGACTTCGTCCTCGCCGGCGCGGCGTTCGGCGTCTCGGAGGAATCGGCGGAGGGCAGGCCGTGGCGCGTCGGCGTTTCGATCCTCACCGACCTCGGCGACGCGCGCGGCACGATGCGCGATTCGGACTACATCGAGGTCCCGCTCCGGCACGTGCCGCGCACGAAGTTCAGCTACACCGAGTCCGACACGGAATCGTCCGCCCTCGTCGCCGATCTCGAGCTCCGCGTCGCCCTCCCGCGCGAGGGCGAACCCGATCCCGACGTGCGCATCGAGGCCGTCGGCGGCTATCGCCACGAACACTTCGTCCTCGACGCGTACGGCGCGGACGGCTGGCAGCTCACCGACTCCGGCCGCTTCAGCGTCGGCCTCCCGTACTCGATCCACGCCCTGCGCTACACCGTCGATCGCGGGCTGCCGAATCTCGGCGTCGCCGCCGAGAAACGCGACGCGGAGGGCTTCGTCATGCGCGGCGACGCCCGGCTGCTCGGCGTGATCTCGCGCGACGTCGACGACCACGTGCTGCGCAACAAGCGCGCCCACATCGACACCTTCGGCCTCGGCCTGCTGCTCTCCGGCGAGCCGGCGCTCGAGGTCTCACGCCCCGGCGATGCCGTCCATCTCACGCTCGGCCTGCCGATCGAGGTCGAGTGGGTGCACGGCTGGGGCACCATCTCGCAGAAGTTCTACGACGACGATCCGAGCTCCGAGGGCGACGAGACCCGCGTGGACGTGCCGGACACCGACGTCGAGATCTCGAGCCTGCGCCTCGAGCTCGGCGTCCGCCTCAGCGCCGCGTTCTGAGCGCGAGCGCGAGCGCGCGGGAGACCAGCGTCAGAGCGCGAGCAGCGACCGCTCGAGCTCCGCCGCCGCGTCCGCATCCACGGCGTTCACGACGCGCACGCTCGGCCCGGGCCGCACCATCGCCGCCACCACGCGCTCGCCGTCGCCGCGGAAGTACAGCGCCACCGCGTCCTCGCCCGTCCGCCGCGCGCCGATGAAGCGCAGGCCCGCGATCTCGCCGCGCCGCTGCGCGCCCTGTGCGATCGACACCAGCGGATCACGCGTCGCGCCGAGCACCTCGAGCGCCCAGTCGACGAGCGCCGCGTCGCCGCGCCCCGCCACACGCACGCCGAAGCGATCGTTCGTCGCGTCGAACACCACGCCGTCCGCCGACAGCGGCCGCAGCTCGATCGCGACCTCGCGCCCGCTGCCATCACCAGCGCTGAATCTCGCGACGACGAGCCGCGCCCGCGTGTCGCGCATCACGTGCGCGTGGCGCCACGGCGCGGGCGGCGTCGCCTCGAGCCAGCGCCGCACGTCGGGCTCGACGGCGTGACAGAAGAAGTGATCGCCGCGCAGCTGCTCGACCTTCACGGGCCGGAACTCGTCGACGCCGTAGAACTGCGCGTACTTCTGGAACACGCCGTTGCACGACGCGTTGAACACACACTCCGCGCACTGCGGCGGCTTGAACTTGTCGCTGCGCTTGTCGGCGTATTTGTCCCAGGGCTCGCTCAGCGTCTGCGCGCCGTCGACCGCCACCGTGAACGTCAGCTCGCCGTCGTGATGGATCTTGTGCGCCCAGTCGGGCAGCACGCAGTACGGCAGGTTGCCGACGTTCACGTCGTAGTCGACGCCGAGCTCGCGATCGAAGCCCTCGAGCATGCGCGCGAAGTACGGCGCCATGTCCGAGTAGCGCGCCATGATCGATCGCAGGTAGTCGTCGTCGCGCTCGCCGGCGTCGCGCGGCCGCACCTGATCGACGTGCAGCTGCGTGATGCCGTGTGTCTTGCACAGCTCCGGATAGTCCGGCAGCGAGCGGTACGACAGCTCGTTCACGCACAGGTTCGTCGTGATGCGCGCGCCCATCTCGTGCAGGTGCGAAACGCCCGCGATGATCTTCGCGAAAGATCCGGCGCGTTTCGTCACGGCGTCGTGCGCTGCTTCGTTGCCGCCCTGGATGCTGAAGCGCCACGTGAAATTGCCGCCGAGCGCGATCACCTTCTCGAGGTACTCGCGCCGGTGCGACATCACGCCGTTCGTGAAGATCACGATCTCGTCGAAGCCGAGCTCCACCGCGGCCGCGACGACCTCGAGGAAGCTGCGCTGGATCGACGGCTCGCCGCCGAGCAGCGTGATCTTGTGCGCGCCGCCGGCCCGCGCCGTGCGCATCTTCTCGATCACGGGCGCTGCCGCGATCTGCGGCGCCTGACGCCACTCCGACACCTGCCCGCTCACGCAGAAGACGCAACGGTTGTTGCACAGGTGTCCGAGCTGGATCTCGACTTGATGCGGACTGCCGGACATTAAACTTGAGTTTAGCACGCTGCATGTCACGCTCTGTTTCGCGGTTTCATCGATGTTGGGCGCACTGTTTCTCGTCGCAGTCCAGGCCCTCCAGCCAGGCCTCCTCGTGCCCGCGTACTCCTACCCCAGCGTCGATCCCGCCCGCTCCGACTGGGATGAGCTCGCGGCGGCCGCGCGCGTCGTGCCGCTCATCGCGATCGCGAGCCCCGAGCACGGCCCCGGCGCGGCCCGCAACCCGGACTTCGTGCTCGCCATCGCCGCCGTGCGTGCGGCCGGCGGCGAGGTGTTCGGCTACATCGACACCGACCACGCGATGCGCGCGCCCGCCGCGGTGCAGCGCGACGTCGACACCTGGCTCGACTGGTACGACGTCTCGGGTTTCTTCTTCGACGACGTCGTGGCCGACTCGACGCGACGCCGTCTCGACTACTACGCGGACCTCCACGCGTACGTGAAGGCGCGCGGCGCGCTCACCGTCGCCGCCCGCGTCGACACGGCGCCGCCCGAGGGCTGGCTCACGCGCCCGGCCGCCGACATCTTCGTGATCGACCTCGGCGCGACCGAGCTGCCGCGCTGGGCCGCGTCGCATCCGTCGCGCCGCTTCGCCGCGATCGCGAGCCACGTGCGCGAAGGCGACATGACCGACGTCGTGATGCGCGCCGCGCAGGGCGGGCTCGGCTGGATCTACGCCGGCGGCCACGACGCGACGGCGCGGCTGCCGCCGTGGTTTGACGACGAGGTCGCGCTCGTGCGCACGCTGCACCGCCCCACCGCCGCCGTGCCGCTGTTGCCGGGCCGGCAAGGATTCCTCCTCGCGGCCGCGCTGGCGTGCGCCGGCGTCGTCGCGATCAAGCGCAAGAGACGATGAATCAAACCGCCCGATCGATGGCTCTCGCCGCCGCAGCTCTCATGATGCTCGGCCTGCTCACCGGCCTGCTCGTCTCCGCCGCGATGGGCGGACAGATCGACGCCGACATCCACGCCGCGCTCGCCGCGCACCTGAACGGGCTGCTCGGCGCCTTCTGGATCGGCCTCGTGGCGTGGACGCTGCCGATGCTCTCGTACGGCGAGCAGGGCAAGCGGCGCCTCGCGTGGGCCGTCATCGTGCCGAACTACGCCAACTGGCTCGTCACCGCGATCAAGTCGGTGCTGAAGGTCTCGGGCGTCGCCTACACCGCGGACCCGGCGAACAACGGCGTCTTGATCGCGCTCATCGCGCTCGTCGTGTTGCCCTCGCTCGGCGCCACGGCGGCGTGGCTCTACGGCTTCAGAACGAGAGCCGCAGCAGCGTGACGCCCGGCGGCGGCGGCGGCGTGTCGTCGTAGAGACGCTTGAGCTCCGCGGCCTCGACGAGCTCCGCCTCGAAGCCGCCGAGCGTCAGGCGGTTCGACTGCCGCGCGATGTTCACCGCGCCGTAGATGTTGGCGAAGTAGAAGATGCCGGTCAGCGTGCCGCCGGTGATGTAGTAGAGCCGGCCGAGCCCGGCCTTCCAGCCGTACGCGGTCAGGAAGCCGAACAACCCGGTGAAGAAGAACGCCTCGAACGCGTCGCCGAACCGTCCCACGTAGACGTGGCCGAGGCCGGGCACGATCGAGAGCAGACCCGCCAGCAGCGGGCTCTTGAACGACAGATCGTCGCCCTCGCGCACCTTCGCGGCGAGCAGCTTCGACTTCGTCGCGATCTCGTCGTCCGCCGGCGCGCCCGCGGCGGCCTCCTCGAACGCCGTCGCCGCGTCCTTCCAGTCGTGCTCCTGCACGTAGCTCATCGCGACGAGGAACTTCGCGCGGCGCGCGTGCGGCTCCGGCGCGTCGGGCCTCAGCATCGGCGTGAGCGTGTCGCGCGTCATCTCGGGCGCGTGGATGGCGAGCTGCGTGTAACCCGAATCGACGCGTGCGGCAGGCGCGAGCGGGCTCTCCGGGTGGTACTTCTCGACCTCCTGGAACGCCACCAGCGCGTGGTTCCACTTCTCGCCGAAGCGATAGCAGCGCGCGATGCGATAACGCGCCTCGGCGACGTGCGCGCCGTCCGGATTGAAGAAGATGTACTCCTTGTACGTGCCGATCGCGCGGTACCAGTCCTGCTGCGAGAACAGCTTCTCGGCGAACGCGAAGAGGTCGCGATCCGCAGGCGCAGACACGGGCGCGGGCGCAGGCGGAGGCGCCGGCTCGCTCTGCGCGACGATCGCGATCAGGATCACCGTCGCGATCATCTGATCGGACCACCGAAGATGTAGTTGTCCTCGACCGGATCCAGGTAGTGGTACTCGTTCGGCCCCGTCTCCACGAACGGGTAGAACTCACCCATGCCCGGGTTCTCGCGCTGCAGCAGACGATCGATCGTCATCAGCAGCCCCCACACCGGCCCGTAGTAGCGCACCGCCTGGATCGCGAAGCGCGAGCACACCGGCGTCATCGGGCAGCGCGGCCCGTCGAGCGGCGAGATGTGATCCTGGTAGAGCCGGAACGTGCCGAGCAGCAGCACGTCCGCGGGCCCGCCGTCGATGAGCGGCCGCGGCGGTTTCAGGACGTGCGGCGCGATCACGTCGGCGACGGGTGGATCGACGGGTGTGGTCCAGTCCTCCGGCCCCCATTTCTGCGCGGGCGGAGCGGCCACCGCGAGGAGGATCACGAGGGGCAGCGGCGACACGGCGCGGGATGCTATCACGGGGCGTTGCGGCTGCCGGGGCGGGCGTCGTAGATTGGCGGGTTCATGCGTCTCCTCGTCGTTTTCCTGGCGCTCGTCGCGGCCGCGTGCAGCAACACCAGCAGCGGCGCCCTTCACCCCGATTTCGAGCCCACGCCGGAACCGTTGCCGACCAAGGTCCCGGTCGACACGCCGACGCCCTCGGTGCCCGTCACCGGCACGCCGCGTCCGAGCCCGACGACGGGGCCCTCCGTCTCGCCCTTCCCCGCCGATCTGTCGCAGCTGCAGCCGACGTGCGCCGACGGCGATCACGACGGCTACACCACGCCGCCGACGGGCGGCACCGACTGCGGCTGGCGCTCGGGCGGCGTCACGTTCGAGGACATCGCGACGACCGGCGAGCCGATCTTCATCGGCGATCAGGGCTTCGCGACGTTCGACCTCGGCTTCGAGCTGCACTTCTTCGATCGCACGTACTCACGCGCCGCGGTGAGCAACTTCGGCTACGTCACGTTCCGCGCCGCCTCGGTGCCGCCCGGCGTCGCGCAGACGCCGCTGCCGAACCCCGCCGAGCCGAACGACATGATCGCGGCGTTCTGGGAAGAGCTCGTGCCGGGGCACCTGCCGATCCAGCACCAGACCTTCGGCAGCGCGGGCAGCCGCGTCGCGATCGTGCAGTGGAACGACGTCGCGCTCGCCGGCGACGGCGCCGGCACGCTGACCTTCCAGATGCAGCTCGCCGAGGCGACGGGCGAGGTCCGCATCGTGTTCCTGCGCCTGCCCGACACCATGCGCGGGCACGGCGGCAATGCCGTCATCGGCGTCGAGGACCGCAGCGGACGGCGCGGCAGCATGGCGCTCTACCACTCGCCGGTCCTGACGTCCGGCGCGAGCGTGACGTGGCTCACCTCGGGCAGCGACTGCAACGACGCCGACGCGAGCGTGCACCCGGGCCAGGGCGATTCGTGCGGCGGGGTCGACGACGACTGCGACGGCATGACCGACGAGGATCACGGCGCCGAGGTGTGCGACGGCGCCGACAACGACTGCGACGGCCACACCGACGACATCGACGTCGATCGCGACGGCGTGAGCGCGTGCGCGGGCGACTGCGACGACGTGGACGCCGACGTCAACCCGATGCACGCCGAGGTCGGCGGCGACGGCAAGGACAACGACTGCGACGCGACGACGCGCGATCGCGACGGCGACGGCGACGGCTTCGACAGCGCGAACGACGGCGGCGCGGGCGGATCGTTCCTGCGCAGCGGCGAGGCGATCGCGGAGCCACGCAACGGCGTGCTGCCGCTGAGCGGCGACGATCAGGCGGAGCCCGCCGATCTCGGCTTCGACTTCACCTTCTTCGGGCGCGCGTATTCGCGCGTCTGGGTCAACACGAACGGACAGATCCTCTTCGGCGGCGCGAGCACGCGGTTCAGCAACGACACGCTGCCCGACCCCGCCGATCCGGACGCGCAGGTCGCCGTGTTCTGGGACGACATGTGCCCCGACACCGACACGCAGATCCGCGCCGCGGCGACCGGCACCGCGCCGAACCGGCGTTTCGTCGTGTCGTGGGCGAACCTGCCGCACTGCGGCGGCGGCGAGCCGATCACCTTCCGCGCCGCGCTGAACGAGCGCGACGGATCGATCACGTTCCACTACGTCACGCTCGGCGACGACGGCGAATCGCGCGGCAGCTCGGCCACGGTCGGCGTCGAGGACGCGGAGGGCGAGCTCGGCGTCACGTTCAGCCACAGCACGCCGAGCCTGAGCGACGGGCTCATCCTGACGTGGCTGCCGGCGGGCGACGACTGCGACGACACCGACGCCGACGTGCACCCGGGCGTGACCGACGCCTGCAACTCCGTCGACGACGACTGCGACGGCGCGACGGACGAGGACGCCCTCGACGCCGATCACGATCACCATCCCGTGTGCGTCGACTGCAACGACGTCGACGCGACGGTGCACCCCGGCGCGACGGACTGGTGCAACGGCAACGTCGACGACGACTGCGACGGGCAGACCGACGAGGATCGCGCGGTCGAGACCTGCGATCGCTTCGACAACGACTGCGACGGCACGACGGACGTGCGCGATCAGGACAACGACGGCGTCGGCCTGTGCAACGGCGACTGCGACGATCAGGACGCGGCGCGGCGCCCCGGCGCCCCCGAGATCAGCGCCGACGACAAGGACAACGACTGCAACCCGGCGACCGCGGACGACGACGCCGACGGCGATCACTTCTTCGCGCGGGCGACCGCGAGCGACGCGGGGCTGTTCCTCGATTCGGGCGTCGCGCTGCCCTCGCTGGCGGCGACCGGCACGCCGCGCGTCAGCGGCGACGACGCGAATCACGACGTCGCGATCGGGTTCACGTTCCGCTTCTTCGATCACGACTTCACGCGCGCGTGGGTCAGCACGAACGGCTTCATCACGTTCGCCGAGGAGGCCGCGAGCTCGCTGCGCAACCAGGCCTTCCCCGACAGCGACACGCCGGACGGCGTCGTGGCGGCGTTCTGGGACGACCTCGACACGCGCGCCGCGGGACAGGTGCTGACGGCGACGGTCGGCACCGCCGGCGATCGCATGTTCGTCGTCGAGTGGAACCGCGTGCAGCTCCACGACTACGCGCAGTCGGGGCCGCTGACGTTCCGGCTCGCGCTGTTCGAGAGCGACGGCCGCGTCGGCTTCGAGTACGTGCAGCTCGACGGCACGCCGGCGGGCGCGGTGAGCGGCGATTCCGCGACGGTCGGAATCGAATCGCCCGACGGCTCGAAGGGCGTGACGTGGAGCCACGCGCAGGCGTCGCTGCGCGAGGGGCTGCGCCTGACGTGGCTGCCGAACAACCTCGACTGCGACGACACCGATCCTCTGATCCACCCGGCCGCGAGCGAGATCTGCGACACCGTCGACAACGACTGCAACGGCGTCATCGACGAGGGCGCGCCGGACGCCGACGGCGACGGCCACCCGGCGTGCCGCGACTGCGACGACCACGACGCCGCGCGCTACCCGGGCGCGGTCGACGGCTGCGACCCCGGCGACGAGGACTGCGACGGGCGCGTCAACGAGGACGCCGGCGAAGAGGTCTGCGACGGCGCCGACAACGACTGCGACGGCATCACCGACGAAGGCGTCGCGAACGCGTGCGGCGGCTGCGGCGTGTTGCCGCCCGAGGTGTGCGACGGGCGCGACAACGACTGCGACAGCCGCACCGACGAGGACCTCGCGCCCGCGTCGTGTGCGAGCGGCGGCGCCGGCGCGTGTGCGGCGGGGCGCTCGAGCTGCGTCGACGGACGGCTCACCTGCGCGGGCACGACGGCGCCCGCGGCGGAGACGTGCAACGGCATCGACGACGACTGCGACGGCATGACGGACGAGGACGATCCCGAGGGCGGCGCGGCGTGTCCGGCGATCGCGAGCGGGCGCTGCGCGAGCGGCACGCGGCACTGCGTCGGCGGGCGCCTGCAGTGCATCGCGGGCGCGGCGCGGCCGGAGACGTGCGACGAGGCCGACGACGACTGCGACGGCGCGACCGACGAGGACTACCCGGCGGCGAGCGACGTGAACAACTGCGGCGCGTGCGGGGTCGCGTGTGTGCAGCATCCGACCCACGTCGCGTCGTGTGCGGGCGCGTGCGTGTACCGGTGCAAGGACGGCGTGGCCGACGCGAACCGGCTGGCGGCGGACGGCTGCGAGTGCGTGATCGGAACGGAGCGCTGCGACGGCGTCGACAACGACTGCAACGGCGAGGTCGACGACGTGGCGGGCGGCTGCACGTGCTCGAACGGCGACACGCGGCTGTGCGGGCTCGCGCAGGGCGTGTGTTTCCTGGCGACGCAGGAGTGCGTCGGCGGCGCGTGGGAACCGTGTCCGGGCGAGGCGCGGCGCGGCCCGGAGCTGTGCAACGCGATCGACGACGACTGCGACGGATCGACGGACGAGGGCTTCGGCGTGGGCACGGCGTGCCGCGGCCTCGGCGCCTGCTCGGTGGCGGGACAGCTCGAGTGCGCGGACGACGGATCGGTGCGCTGCAGCAGCGCGGCGGCGGCGCGCGTCGAGACGTGCAACGCGGCGGACGACGACTGCGACGGGCGCACCGACGAGGGCAACGTCGAGACGTGCAACGGCGCGGACGACGACTGCGACGGGCGCACCGACGAGGACTTCCTGCTCGGCGTCGCGTGCGAGACCGGCGGGCTCGGCGCGTGTGCGGTCGGCGTGCGCGCGTGCAACGACGCGGGCGGCGTGCGCTGCCAGCAGGTGTCGCAGCCGGCCGCGGCGGAGGCGTGCGACGGGCGCGACGACGACTGCGACGGCGGCACGGACGAGGGCGTGCGCAACGCGTGCGGCGGGTGCGGGACGCTCGCGGGGCTCGCCGGCGGCCCGTGCGACGGCGACGACGCGGATCGGTGCGCGCTCGGGACGTTCACGTGCAGCATCGACGGGTCGCGGCTCGAGTGCATCAACGAGCGCTCGCATCACGTCGAGATCTGCGGCAACGGCGCGGATGACGACTGCGACGGGACCGCGGATCGCGCGTCGAACGATCGCGACACGGATGGCGATCACACGCCGGACTGCGCGGATCGCGACGACGACGCGGACGGCTGGGATGACGGCGCCGACAACTGCCCGGCGATCGCGAACGTGGATCAGGCGGACGCGGACAACGACGGGCTCGGAGACCGATGCGACGCCACGCCCCGGTAGTCCTGGGCCTCGTGGTCTGCAGCGTCGTGGTTGCGCAGGCCCGCGCCGAGGTCCTCCTGAACCCGCGCGCGTTCGGGGCACGCATCTCGAACGAGGCCTTGCGCGCCGCCACCGAGGCCGCGCCGGCGCTCATCCCCGACGTCATCCGCCTGCCCGACGTCAGCAACGTCACCATCTACGACTGCCCGCTCGACGCCGTCCTCGACGACGTCGTGATGGACATGTACGACGGCAGCGTCAACATCGACGACCTGCACGAGCTGCGCGTCGAGTTCCGCGATCACCGGCTCGAGGTCGGCTTCGGCATCGACATCTCGGGCAGCGCGACCGTCGACATGCAGCTGTGCGGCCTGCCCGACGCGGGGAGCTGCGACATCGCGATCGCGTCGCGCGACATCCGGCTGAACGCCGTCTTCGACGTGTTCGCGCAGAACGGGTTGCCGCACGTCGAGGTCGTCGAGTTCCAGGTCGACGTCAGCGAGGATCCGCACATCACGACGGTCGACGTCGGCGGCTGCTGGCTCGGCACGATCGCGGAGAACGCCGAATCGGCGCTGCAGTCGTACATCGTGACGACGCTCGAGGACATGATCGGCACGCGCGTGCAGGAGATGGTGCCGGCGCTCGTCGACGATCTCATCAGCGCGTCGCTGCCGCTCGACGGCACGCTCGGCACGTTCGGCTATCGCGCCGCCATCGACGACCTCTACATCAGCGACGATTCGCTCGTCGCGTGGGTCGACGCCGGCGTCGAGCCGCTCGCCACGATCTGCGCGCCGGACGAGGCGCCGCCGCCCGAGCCCGAGGCCCGCGCCGAGCCGACGCTCGACTTCGACAGCCCGGCCGCGCTGACCTTCGCGATCAGCCACAGCTTCGTGCACCAGGCGATCTTCGCGGCGTGGAAGAGCGGCCTCCTGTGCGTCTCGAGCGCGCAGTTCGGCGAGGTCGAGCTGCCGGGCGCCGTGCCGGGCGTCGCGCAGGGCTCGCTCATCAGCTATCGCACCGAGATCCCGCAGGAGCCGCGCCTCGAGTTCGGCGACGGCAAGGTGACGCTCGACCTGCCGGACCTGCGCGTGTTCATCGAGCTCGTCAGCCCGGGCGCCGACCCGACGCGCATCGGCATGAAGATGTCGGCGACCGCGGAGCTGCACATCCTGCTCGACGAGACCGGCACGCTGCGCGTCGCGATCGATTCGATGACGCCGGGGCCGCTCACCGTGCTCGACTCCGGCGGCACCTCGGTCATCAAGTTCGATGCGTGCAGCCTCGGCGTGATGATGGAGAAGATGATCCTGCCGCGCTTCGGTCTCGACACCGGATCGCTGCCCGTCCTCACCGCGCGCCGCGCCTTCCCCGGCGTCGTCATGACGCTCGACACCGTCGAGATCGCACCGCCCTACCTGAACCTCTACCTCGGCCTGCACGCGCTCCCCGACGACGACCGCGACGCGCCCGAGACGATCGTCGGCGCCGCGCCCGACGGCCCCGTCCGCCCCGGCAAGATCGAGATCACGCTCGTCAGCGACGACGGCGACGCCGGCACCCCGCGCTCCCTCATCAAACACGTGTGGCGCGAAGCCGGCGGCGAGTTCTCGGAGGTCGTCGATTCGCGCGCGCTGCGGCTCGACACGATCGTCGCCGTCGGCCCGCACGACCTCCAGATCGCCGCCGTCGATCTCGCCGGCAACCGCGACCCGACCCCCGCCGTCGTCCACGTCGAGATCGACGGCTACGCGCCCACCATCACGATGCTCGAGCGCCCGGGCGGGTTGATCGATTCACACCGCGCCGTCGTCGCCTTCACCGTCGCCGACCTCGGCGCCGACGCCGCCACCGTCCAGTTCGACTGGAAGCTCCTGCGCCTCAACGGCACCTGTCCCGACGGCAGCGTCACGCTGAAGGAAGGCCACGGCTTCGGCGGCGCCCGCGTCGACCTCACCGACCTGCCCGAGGACTCGCACCTGTTGTTCGACGTCGTCGCGCGCGATGCCGCAGGCAACGAGACCCACGCGACCGCGGGCTTCGCCGTCAACGCGAAGCACCGTGACATGTGGGGCTGCGCGGCAGGCGGCGGCGGCGGCCTCTGGGGCCTGCTCGTGATCCTCGGCGTCGCCGTCCTCCGTCGCCGCCGACGCTCGAACGTGGACGTGGGTGTGATCGTGATCGCCCTCGCGCTCGTGATCGCCCTCGCCCCCCGTCCGGCCTTCGCCGCCGCCCTCGGCAACTGGATGTCCGGCCCCAGCACCGCCGACGGCGCCGCGCTGTACTGGAATCCCTCCGCCCTCGGCGCCCTCCCCGGCAAGCTGACGACCTACACGAGCCTCGGCCTCGCGATGATCTCCGTCGACTACCAGCGCGCCGGCCTCGACCCCTACGACCCCGCCGGCGGCCGCTACCAGTCCGTCGGCTTCTTCTCGATGCGCCCCGATCCCGTCGCGCTCGTCGGCGGACGCCCCTCGGACGGCCCGGTGTTCCTCGGCGCCGGCATCTACATGCCCTTCACCGGCGGCGCGAGCTACGACAACGAGCGCGGCCCGCAGCGCTACTTCGTCCAGAAGGGCCGCAACTTCGGCATCTACATGGGCCCCACGGCCGCCGCCGAGGTCGTGTCGAACCTCTACTTCGGCGCCTCGTTCAACGCCGTCTACGTGAAGCTCGAGAGCAAGCAGTCGACGGACCTCGGCGGCCTCGTCAACGGCCTGCTGCCGCCCGGCGCCGCGGTCGCGCCCTACGAACATCCGCTGCTCGAAGGCCCGACCACCGTCGACGCCGACGGCTGGGGCTACGGCTTCACCGCGGGCCTGTACTGGACCCCGCTCGACGGGCGCCTCGCGATCGGCGTCGCGTACATCTCGGCCGTGACCGCCGACGTCAACGGCACGATCGACGTCGCGACGAGCGAGACGTTTCGCCGCACGTTTCCCGGCGTCCACCTCCAGCCGTCGGGGAAGCTGCACACCGACTTCGATCTGCCGCGCGCCGTCGACGTCGGCGTGAGCGGATACCCGACCGACGCGCTCGAGCTCGGCCTCGACTTCCAGTGGCAACAGACGAGCAAGCAGAGCCGCCTCGTCGTGCAGGTCTACGACGCGAACCTCGATCTGCTGAACGGCGATCAGCTCGGCGAGAAGGGCCTCGTCGACGACGTCCAGCTCACGCTCAAGGGCGCGTACGCGGTGCGCAACGACATGCGCGTCGGCGGCCGCGTCGAGTGGGATCCCGCGACGGTGCCCGACGAGACGATGAACCCCGTGAACCTGAGCTTCGACCGCCTCGAGCTCGCCGCCGGCGTCGAGTGGGCCGTGCGCGGCGACATGGTCCTGACGCTCGACTACGGCCACAGCTTCCTCGGCACGCGCGAGATCGACAACAGCCTGTTCGTGCCCTACGCGCCCGCGGATTCGGGGCTCGCGAAGCCGTCGGCCGACGGGCGTTACACGGCGTCGGCGGAGAAGGTCACCGTGACGTACACGTGGAGCTGGGAGTAGAGGTCAGCCCCCGAGGGTGATGCAGTACTCGGGTACGCGTTTCGCGAGGGTGCGATGGTCGTCGGTGAGCACCATGCCGCCGCCGGCGACCGCCAGCGCCAGGTGCTCGGCGTCGTAGCTCGACACGCCACGCTCGAGGGCGAGGTGCAATACCGTTCGTGCGTCGGGTTCGCGCTCGATGCGAGCGAAGATGGACTGCGCGCGGTCGAACGTCCGGTGCGCGTCGTCGAGCGTGAGCTTCGCGGCCGCGACGTACTTGAGCAGTGCGCTTCGCAGCTCGCTGCGCCAGAGCGGCGCGACGATGCCAGCGTCCTTGTGCGTGCGGAACGCGCGCCTCGCCCGCGCATGCTTGTCATGCACGGCGAGGAAGAGGGGCACGATGACCGAGGTATCGAAGACGATCACTGGCGGCCGGCCGAGAACGCCGCCTCGAGCTCGGCGATGGTGAGCGGTTCGCCGCGGATCGCGACGGGTTCAATCGCATCCAGCTCGGCGTCCGTGATGGGCTCGAGATCCGCGAGCATCTCGGCACGACGGCGGATCTGCTCGCGCGTGGGCCGCGGGCGCCGCGGCGGGGCGGGCGACCATCGAGTCGATTCCGCCGGCTCTATCACCACACGTCCAGCCTCGAGCGAGAGTCGCAGACTATCGCCCTCGGCCAGTCCCAGCCGCGACCGCATGGCGGCGGGAAGCGTGAGCTGCCCCTTCGCACGGAGCTGAACGATCTTGGGCCGCGCCGGCCGCGGTTCCGCAGGGCGCCCTGCCGAGGGAATGGATCGCGTCGCCATGCTGGTAAGAATGTCGGACTTTCCTACTCGTTACAAGCTCCCAGGGCAAGGCACAGCGTCAACGTGATGCAGTGCACCGACCCGCCCTGCGCCGCGAGCACGTCCGCCGCCACCGGGACCAGCCGCACCCCCGGCAACGCCCGCCGCAGCGCGGCCCACGCCACGCCCGGGTCCTCCGTCGCGTAGTCCGGCACGAGCAGCCGCGCCCCCACGCGCGTGAAGTTCACGTAGCGGCGCGGCAGCGCCACGACCGTCATCCCCGCCTCCCGGAAGACCCGCAGCGCCTCCGCCTGATCGTCCGCCACCGCGACCACACCCGGCGCGATGAACTGCGCGATCAGATCGACGTGCCCCGTCTCCTCGCCGGCGATCGGCGGGACCACCAGCACGCGACGGCACCCGAGCGCCGCCGGCAGCACCGCGCGCGTCGCGGCGCACGTTCCGTCGCCGTCCGAGATCACGACGCCGCCGTCGATCTCCGCGTCGATCGATTCGACCGTCACGTGATACCGCGCCGCGAGCCATGCCGGCAGCGCGTCATCGCCCGGCCGCCCGCCGACGTAGCGCGCGTCGACCCACGTGCCGTCGTCGCGCACGAACGGGCCGTAATCGCGCACCCACGGGCTGTCGACGCCCGCCTCGAGCAACGTCGCGTGCAGCGCGCGGCGCGCGAGCCACGCCTCGGCTTCCTCCCGCGAGTAGCCGCTGCCGAGCAACATCACGACCTCGGCGCCGGCGCCCGTCGCGCCGTGCACGACCGCGGTCAGCGCGTGATCGAACTGCGGCGCGAACGCGACGACGACGACGTCGGCGGGCGCGAAGTCGGCGCGGATCGTCGGGCCGGTCGCGCAGGCCGAAGGCGCGAGCACCAGCGCGACGACGACCCCGACGATGCGGCTCACACCGGCGCGCTGCGCAGCACGATGTGCGACAGCTCGGGCGGCGCGCCGAGACGCATCGGCGGGCCCCAGTAGCCGGTCCCGCAGCTCACGTAGATCTGCGCGCGCCCGTGGCGGTTCAGCCCGCGCACGTACGGCTGCACCATCCGCACGATCAACCCGAACGGCCAGATCTGCCCGCCGTGCGTGTGCCCCGCGAGCTGCAGGCCCACGCCGGCGGCCTCCGCCTCGACGATGTGCTTGGGCTGATGCGCGAGCAGGACGACCTCGCGCGACGGGTCGACGCCGGCGAGCGCCTTCTTCATGTCCGCGCCGTGGCCGCGGCCGAAGCGGTGCGCGGTGTAGTCGTCGACGCCGGCGAGCTCGTACGACGCCTCGCCCGCGCCGATCGTCACGCGCTCGTTGCGCAGCACCTTGATGCCGAGGCGCGTGAGCTCGGCGACCCACGCGTCGGCGCCGCTGTAGTACTCGTGGTTGCCCGTCACGAAGAACACGCCGTGTTTCGCGCGCAGGCCGCCGAGCGGCGCCACCGCGTCGCGGAGCTGCGTGACCGTGCCGTCGACGAGATCGCCGGTGATCGCGATGACGTCGGGCTCGAGCGCGTTGGCGCCCGCGACGACCGCCTCGACGTACGCGCGATCGATGGTCGGGCCCACGTGCAGGTCCGAGATCTGGACGATCGTCGAGCCGTCCATCGCCGCCGGCAGCCGCCGCAGCGCCACCGCGACGCGCCGCACCTTTGGCCCGCGCGCGACGATGACGGCGGCCGCCGCGCCGAGCCCGAACGTGCTCAGCAAGGCGCCGCCCGCGAGCAGCCGCGCGAGGAAGAGCCTGCGATCGGGATCGTGCGGGGTGGTGAACAGCGACGCGATGCGCACCAGCTCGGTGCCGGCGAGCGACACCAGCAGGAGCAGCAGCACGCCGAGCCACGAGAACGCGACGGCCGCGACCCAGCGGCCCCACGGCAGGTCGAGCGTGCGCCAGAACGCGCCGGCGAGCGGCACCCCGAGCGACATCACGATGAGCGCGACGACGGCGAGCTGGCGCCACGGCGCGGGCACGCCGGGGTCGCGCACGAGGCGCGCCCACATGTACCAGTGCATGCCGAAGATGGCGGTGATGATGCAGACGATGAACATGAGCGTGGCCGCGGCGCGGGACATCAGGCGTTCCAGTGTAGTTCAGCGGTAGCGCGGCGCGGGTTTCACCGGCTCGGGCTGGAGGCGCGGTGAATCGGGGCGCAGCAGGCGCGCCACCTCCTGGATGACCGTGCACACGACGTTCGCGAGGATGTACGCATAGAGGGCGTTGCGCAGGTACGGCATCTCGGCCTCGGCGCGCGTCAGGCGTTCGCGCTCGACGAGACCCAGCATGGGCGGGCCGAGCCACAGCGCCGCCGCGGCGACGCTCGCGCCGAGCACGTACACGAAGCGATCGAGCAGCAGCAGCAGCACCCAGTTGGCCGGGATGACCATGAGCGGCAGCGTCATGCCGCGCACGACCGCGTCGCCGAGGAAGCCGCGCACGGCCGCGAGATCGCCGCCGTGCTCCATCAGCGTGCGCGCCGCCGAGCGCCACATGCCGGCGGTGCCCGACAGAAAGACGTAGGCCGCGAGCATCAGCAGCCCCGACGCGACGGCGAGCGTGACCCGCGCGGCGATCTTCGGACGCGACGCCATCGCTTCGATACCCGTCAGGATCAGCACGGCGGAGCCGCCCATCGCGGCGGTCACCGCCTCGTCGGACCACCGGAAGCCGTACTCCTTGCTCGCCCAGATGCCGGCCACCCCGGCGACGACGCAGGTGACCCCGACCTTGCTCACGCGTACTCCATTGGTGGGTACATCTAACCAAGGGCGGCCGCGCGCCGCCAGTTCACGCCGATCCATGCGCCGCTATCGGCTAAAAATGGCCTCATAGGTCTTGTCGGTTAGCTATTTAAGTTCTAAAGCGGTAGGCGCGATGGCAGAGCTGATCTTCATCGTCGAACCGCGGCCCGATGCGCGTGAGACCCATGCCGGGTGGCTGCGCGCCGCCGGCTTCGACGTGCGCATGTGCGCGACGGCGGCGGAGTGTCTGCAGCGGCTCGCCGAGGATCCGCTCGTCATCTGCCTGACCGCGGGCACGGGCGACGAGACACACGTGACGTTGCGCGAGCTGGCGCGGCGCGCACCGCGGGCGAGCACCGTCATCATCGGTGTCGACGCCTTGCACGCGCAGGAGGTCGGCGCCTGGGACGGACTCGAGGTCGACCCCGAGCAGGCTCGCCTGATCGTCGCGATGCGCAACGCGTGCGCGGCCCAGCGGCTGCGGCGCGACGTCGAGCGCCTGCGCGGCGAGGTCGGCGTGCGCTTCGCGGCGCGGCTCCTCATCGGCCACTCGGGCGCGGCGGCGGAGCTGCACGAACACGTCGAGCGCATCGCGCCGTCGGAGGTGCCGGTGCTCCTGCACGGCGAGCACGGCACCGGGAAGCAGCTCGTGGCGCGCGCCATCCACCACCGCAGCGCGCGCGGCTCGGGGCCGTTCGTGACGGTGCACTGCCGGAGCCTGCCGCCGGACGAGCAGGACGCAGAGCTGTTCGGCCGCCATCGCCACGGCGCGCTCGCCAGTCCCGCGCGCGGGCACGGCCGCTTCGATCTCGCGGCGGGCGGAACGGTGCTGCTCGACGACGTCGCGGCGCTGACGCCGGTGATGCAGACGAAGCTCCTGCGCGCGCTGCAGAGCGGCAGCGTCACGCGCGCCGGCGGCGGCCCGCCGGTGACGATCGACGTGCGCCTCATCAGCACGACGCGGGAGAGCCTGGCGGAGCTCGTCGTGCAGGGGAAGTTCGTCGAGGAGCTGTACTACCGCCTCGGCGCGTACACGATCCGCTTCAAGCCGCTGCGCGAGCGACGCGAGGACATCCCGGCGCTGGCGCGCCACTTCCTCGGCCAGGTCGAGCAGGAGCACGGGCCGCGCATCGATCGCATCACGCCCGAGGCGATGCAGGCGATGATGGTGCACGCGTGGCCCGGCAACGTGCGCGAGCTGCAGAGCGTGATGCACCGCGCCGTCGTCACGGCCGACCGGCACGGCATCGCGATCGGCGATCTGCCGTTCGCGCTGCGGTCGCCGCGCAGCGGGACGGCGGCCGCGGCCGAGGCGCAGGCGACGGCGATCGCGGAGGCGCTGAGCCTGAGCGAGGCGGAGCGACGCTGCATCGCGTCGGCGCTCAAGGTCTGTCAGGGGAACGTGACGGAGACGGCGCGCCGGCTCGGCATCGGGCGCGCGACGCTGTACCGCAAGCTCGCGCGGCATCGGCTCGACGCACGGAGCGAGCGGGACGGGGACACGGGCTGATTCGCGGCGCCCCCGGAGTTTCCGGGTAGACTCCCACGATGCTCCGCGTGGTCCCGGTCGTGCTCGCCGTGTGGGCCGTCGCCTGCTCCGAGAGCGGCGGACGGACGGGCGGCGGACCCGTCGAAGAGCTGGCCGCGTGTACCCAGGATCGCGACTGCCGCATCACCGAGCGCTGCCTCGGCGGCTTCTGCGGCGAGCCCGACACGACGGCCCCGGGCGACGCCGGCGAGTGTGCGCGCGACCTCGACTGCACGGGCGGCAACGTGTGCCTCGACACGCGCTGCGTGCCGGTGTGCCGCGGCTCCGGCGACTGCGCCGCCGGCCTCGAGTGCGCCGAGGACGGCCGCTGCGTGCGCCCCGATCCGTGCCGCGGCGTGATGTGCCGCGCGGGTACGCGCTGCGATCCGATGAGCGGGGCGTGCCGCGCCGTCGGCGGCAACGGCGGCGGCAACGGCGCGATCGGCGACGCGTGCGCGAGCGACGACGACTGCAGCAGCGTCGGCGCGGTGTGCTTCGAGGGCGTGAACCCGCGCACCGGCGACCCGGTGTGGCCGGCCGGCTACTGCACGATCGTCGGCTGCACGCCCGGCCAGGACGGCTCCTGCCCCGCCGGCTCGAGCTGCTACCAGTTCGGCTCCGCGAGCGGCACGGCGTGCCTCGCCGACTGCGACGCCGAAGGCGTGGGCGGCGCCGGTTGCCGCGGCGGCTACGTGTGCCAGCGCCTCGGCGCATCGTCGCCGTCGGGCGCATGCATCCCGCGCTGCCACGGCGACAGCGACTGCGCGTCGGAGGCGTGCGACGCGGTGAGCGGCCTGTGCCGCACCGACATCGGCGGCTCGTCGGGCGGCGGCTCGTCGGGCAACGGTCACGCGGAGGAGAACGGCGGCGGCCTGCGCTTCCCGCCCGGCTCGCCCTGCTACGACATCTTCGACTGCGTGCTGTTCAACCAGTTCTGCGTCCAGTACGCGCCGGACACCCAGGGCGTGTGCCTGAACCCGTGCCTGCCCGGCATCGGCGGGTGCGGCGCGGGCGAGGAGTGCGCGCCCCTCACGAGCGGCGACGGCGCGTGCCTCGGCCCGGCGACGGTGCCGGCGGGCGGCGCGTGCGACGGCCTCGTCGACGTGTGCGCGAACGGCCTGAGCTGCGTGCGCGCGACGCCGGCGACCATCGGCGGCACCTGCCAGGCGGGCTGTACGCCGCAGCCCGACACCTGCCCCGCGGGCACGTCGTGCCAGGTCGCGATCGACGGCGTCGACACCTGCCTGCCGCACCCGAACGCGCGCGAGGGCGATCCCTGCGACGGCGTGTCGCGGCGCTGCATCGCCGACCTCGTGTGTTTCTTCCTCGAGGGCAACGAATCCTCCGGGGTCTGCGAGCTGCGCTGCGCCGGGCCGGACGACGCGTCGTGTCCGGTCGGCACGTGGTGTCGTCAGATATCGATCGGCTACATCTGCTACTGATCGACGCATGATCCACCACAGCAATGCCCGGCGTGTGTTGCTGGTGATCACCGCGCTCGTCTTCGCCGTCATCGCGGTCGCGTCGCTGCTGCACCCGCACGAGATGGCGGCGCCGCTCGGCTACACGCTGAGCAGCGTCGACGCGCTCAACGAGTATCGCGCCGTGTACGTCGGGCTGTGGCTCGCGACGGCCGTGGTGTTCGTGATCGCGGCGCGGCGCATCGACATCGCGGTGCTCGGCGACTGCGCGGGGCTGCTCGTGTTCGGGCAGACGGCCGGGCGTGTGATCAGCCTCGTCCTCGACGGGGCGCCGAGCGCACACGTCTGGCCGATGTTCGCGCTCGAGGCGATGGGCGCGGTCGCGGTGTTCGTGGTGCGGCCGTCCGTGCGGGCCGCGATCGGCCGGCAGGCATCGGGTTGACCGGCCGCCGCCCCTCGCCTACTGACACGCCGCGTCCGCCGTCGTGAACGTCGACCCCGCGTTCACCGTCGCCGCGACCGGCGGCACCTCGGGCGTACACGCGAGCGCGTTCCCGGTGATCACGATGCTCGCCGGCCCCGGCCCCGGGAATCGCAGCGGCGTGCGCACCTGCCCCGCCGTGCCCTTGCCGTCGACGATGAGCGCCCCGAGCGTGCCCGCCGCGCGCGTGTAGACCGTGCCGGCCCCGCCCGTCGGGCTCGCCGAGTTGCCGCCGCGCGCGGTCAGCGTCACGCCCGCGGGCAGCGCGCCCGCGTAGTCGAGCACCGCGATGCGTCCGCCGCCGCCGTCCGTCCCGGGGCCGCCGATCGCCGACAGCGCGCCCGCCGCCGCCGTCGCGATCGTCGCGGTGCCGTTGCACTCGACGCGGATGGCGCCGCCGCTGCCGTCGCCCTTCGTCGAGTCCTGGCCGTCCGCGCGCAGCGTGCCGTCGAGCTGCAACGCCTGCGTCACCTTCACGACGACGAGGCCGCCGCCGTCACCGCCCGCGGTCGTGTTGTCGCTGCTGCCGCCGGAGCCGAAGTCGTCGGGGAACGCGAAGCTGCCGTACGCCGCCGACGCGCGCGTCTCGGCCTGGCCGAGGCCGCCGAAGCTGCCGCCGATGACGCCGCCGCCGACCCCCGCGCCGGGCACGTTGCCGCGTGTCTTGCCGGCCCCGCTCACGCCGCCGCGGTAGCCGCGCGCGACGGCGCGGATCTGGCTCGTGTCGAGCACCTCGAGCACGTCCGCCGCGACGCGCACCGCGAGCGGGCTGCCGTCCGTCCGCTGCGGCGGCGCGTTGATCTCCGCCGCCGTGCGCAGCCGCACCGTCGCCGCCGAGAGCAGGCGCGTCTCCAGGTGCGAGCCGTCGAGCGTCGCCGTGCCGCCCGGCACCATGAGGCCGCCGGGCGCGCCGATGCTGCCCGAGAGCGACATCGAGAGGCGCTTCACCGCGGGCACGATGCGATAGCTGCGCACGCCGTCGGCCGTCGCGGGCAGGAACGCCGTCGGATCGGCGAGCGTGAGCGACGTCTCCGTGTTGCCCATGATCTCGAGCAGCGATTCGGCGCCCGCGGTCGTCACGACGAGGCATCGCATGCCCGCGAGACCGGGCGCGCCCGCCGGCACGTCCGCGATCGGGAAACGCGCGCCGGCGTCGACGAGCACGTTGCCGATCAGATCCGTCGGCTGCATGTCGTCGCCGTCGAGGAACGGCGCGAGCGCGCCGTAGCGCGGCTGCACGGTCACCGCGGCGCGCGCGTCCGCGATCGTCAGCTCGCCGAGCCGCTCGCCGGGCGCACGCACGAACACCGTGCCCGCGGCGCCGTACTGGCTCGACACGGCGAGGTCGCCGGCCGCCGCCTTGAGCGCCACGCCGGTCGGCGGCTCCGCGGCGTCGAGCACCGCGACGCGCCCGCCCGCGCCGGCCCAGCCGAGCGCGCCGCCGTTCGCGTGCACCACACCCGCGCCGCCGGGGGACACGAGCCGCCCCGTGCCGCCGAGCTCGAGGCGCACCGAGCCGCCCGCGCCCGACCCGCGCGTGCTCGTGCCGCCGCCGCTGCTGACCGTGCCGTCGACCGCGAGCGTGCCGCTCACCGCCATCACGAGCTTGCCGCCGCCCGCGCCGCCGAGCGTATTCAGCACGCTGCTGCCGCCGCCGCCGCCGAACTCGTCGGGGAACCTGAAGTCGCCGATCGTCGTGCCCCAGCAGCACGCGCCGCGCGACAGGCCGAGGCCGCCGTGCCCGCCGCCGACGTCGAGCTGCGTCGTGATGCCGCCCTGGCCCGCGCCGTCCACGTTGCCGCGCGTGCGGCCGGGTGAGTTGTTGCCGCCGAGCCAGCCGAAGCCCGTCGTCGTGATCGACGCGCCGGCGCCGACCGTCACGTCCGTCGCATCGATGACGAGCGCCTCGGGCGTGCCGTCCGCGGCCTGCGCGCGCGCTTCGATTCGCGATCCCGCGCCGGTCACGTCGACGTCGCCCGCGCGTATGAAGCCCGCCGACAGCGCCGCGTTGCCGCGCACGTCGATCAGCTCCGTCACGTCGAGCCCGGGCGTCGCGTCGAGGCGCGCGTCGTTGTCGAGGAACACGCGCTCGAAGCGCGCCAGCACCGAGACGCGGCGGAGCTGTTCGAGCGGCGGCAGCACCGGCTCGGGCCCGGCGAGCGTCAGCGTGTCCGCGGTGCTCGCGAGGATCACCGCGTGGAGCCGCGCGCCCGAGGTGGTCTCGACGAGCGCCGTCTCGCCCGCGAGCCCGACGAGCCCGCCGCCGACGAAGGCGAGCGTGCGCCCGTCGAGCGCCACCGGCACACGCGCGCGCGGCAGGCGCAGCGGCGTCGGCGCGTGCGTCGCCTGGCCGTTGTGATCGACGGCGAGCCGCGGCAGGCCCGTGGCCGAGCGCACGTACACGGTGCCGCTGCTGCCGCACGCCGTGCCGCTGTTGCCGCCGCGCGCGAGCAACGTGAGACCGGCCGGCTCGCCGCCCGTGAAGCCGATCAGCGCGACGCGCCCGCCGCCGCCGTCGCGGCTGCTCGTGCCGGCGCTGCCGCCGCTGGCGTTCACGCTCGCCGCGCCGTCCGGCACCGTGATCGTGCCGGTGCCGAGCAGATCGATGCGTACGCCGCCGCCCGCGCCGCCGCTGTCGTTGTTGCCGGTCGAGCTCGCCGTGATCGCGCCGTTCAACACGAGCGCGGTGTCGATCTCGAGCACGATCAAACCGCCGCCCGGCGGCCCCGCCGACGTGAGGCTCGTGCTGCCGCCGCCCGCGCCGAAGTCGTCCGGAAAGCGCCAGTCGCCGTAGGTCCAGCGCGCGTCGGCCTGCTGCGCGACGCCGCCGTACGAGCCGCCGATTCCGCGATCGCCGCTGTCGAGCGCCGGCGCCGGCACGTTGCCCGTCGTGTAGCCCGTCGCGTTCATCGCCCCCGCGTAGCCGCGGCCGTCGCCGCTCACGGTGCCGGCGTTGTCGATCGTCATGCGCGCGGCGCGGATCCGGAGCGCGCTCGGGCGCTGGTCCGAGACGCGTCGCGCCGGCCCGAAGATGAAGCCGGTGCCGAGCGTCACCGTGTCGGCGCGCAGGTGGCGCGCGGCGAGCCGGCCGTTCGTGCGCACCGTGATCGCGCCGTCCGCGACGATGCCGGTCGTGAGCTCGAAGCGTGCGTCGTCGGCGATGTCGGCGCTGCTGACGCGCAGCACGACGTCGACGTGATCGATGCCGGACACGGGCGGCATCGCCGCGGCCGCGTCGGCGACCACGATGGCGGCGGCCGTGCTGCTCAGGATCTCGAACAACGCGATCGCCCCGTCGCGTCCGACGACGAGCGCGCCGAGCCCGCCGAGATCGATCGGCGCGGTGGGCAGGCCGCCGCCCGCCACGGTGAGCGCCGCGGTGCCGGCCCCGGCGTCCGCGGCGACGCCGATCACGACGAGATCCGCGGGCAGCACGATCGGCGTGTCCGGCGTCGTGTTCGTCGTGTTGTTGTGGTTCGCGAACAGGCGCGGCAGCGCGCCCGCGGGCCGCACGTACACGGTGCCGGCGCTGCCGTTGGTCGTGCTCTGCGTGCCGCCCTTCACGTCGTAGACGACGCCCGCCGGCTCCGCGCCGTCGAAGTCGAGCACCGCGATGCGCCCGCCGCCGCCGTCGTAGAAGCTGCCGCCGCGCGCCTGCACCGCCGCCGCGCCGTCGGGCACGGTGAACGCCGCCGTGCCGCCGAGCTCGATGCGGATGGCGCCGCCGCTGCCGCCGCCGCCGACCGTGGCCGTCGCGCCGTCGCTGCGGATCGTGCCCGAGAGCGCGAGCAGCTCGGTCACGGTCACGACGATGAGGCCGCCGCCGTCGCCGCCCGGCGCCGCCACGCTCGAGCTGCCGCCGCCCGAGCCGAAGTCGTCGGGGAAGCGCAGATCGCCGTACGCCGCGGCCGCCGTCGTCGCCGCCGCGTTGCGCTCGCCGACGCCGCCGTAAGACGCGCCGACGAGCAGGCCGTTGCCGGAGCCGCCCGCGCCGGCCCCGGGCTGGTTGCCGAGCGTGCGTCCCGCGGCGCCCGCGCCGCCCTTGAACCCGCGCGCGGTGGCGTCGATCAGGCTGCCGTCGTCGACCGTCAGACGCGCGGCGTGGATGCGCAGCGCCGTCGGCGTGCCGTCGGCCGCCTGCAGCACCGGGCGCAGGGTCGACGTCGCGGTGAGCCGCAGCGAGGTGACGGCGATCGGCGAGGCCACGTCGACCGTCGCCGCCGACAGCGTGACCGCCGGCGGCCACTGCGACGCATCGACGTTGCCGTAGCTGCCGTTGCGCAGCTCGAGCGCCGCGAGATCCGCGGGCAGCCGGATCGCGCCGTCGAAGCCGCCGTCGAAGATCTGGGTCGCGCCCGAGACCGGCGCGCGCAGCAGCAGCTCGTCCTCGGTGAGCAGGCGCCCGCGCCGCCGCGTGGTCACCGCGCGGAACGGATACACGCCGCGCCAGTGCGCGCCCGCCACGACGCGCGCGCCGACGAGGCCGCCGTCGAGCGCCGCGACCGTCATCGTGCGCGCCGTGTGATCGACGATCTCGGCGACGATCTCGACGCCCGTCGTGTCCGTCACGGCGACCCAGCGATGCAGCACGCCGCCCCTGCCCGTCATCGCGTCGCGCACGTCGAGCGTGCCGTCGATGGTGAGCACCTCGCCGTCGATCGACGTCACCGTGCCGCCGCCGAGCGCGGGCAGCACGGCCGCGCGCGCCGCCGTGTTGCCGTCGAAGTGGTCGACGGTGAGATCGCCGAGCCGCGCGCCCGCCTCGCGCACGAACACGGTGCCGGGCCCGCCGTTGCCGAAGCGCGATCCCGCCGCGTTCAGCACCACCGTCGGCGGCAGGTTGCCGATGAAGTCGAGCACCGCGATGCGGCCGCCCGACGCGCCGTCGGCGTTGCTCGTGTCGGCGCTCACGTTGGCGACGCCGTCGGGATTCACGAACGCGCCGCTGCCCATGAAGTCGAGCAACACGGAGCCGGCGCCCGCGGTCACCGCGCTGCTCGCCGCGCTGATGAGGCCGTCGAGCTGCAGCACGCCCGAGACGTGCAACGCGAGCGAGCCGCCGCCCGCCGCCGAGGTCGCGCTCGAGCCGCCGCCCGAGCCCGCCGTGAGCGGCCAGTACACGTTGCCGTACGGCACGCAGCGCGCCGGCAGCGTGATCGCGTCGGTCTCGCCGCCGTGACAGCCCGACAGCGTGATCGTGGCCACGTTGCCGTAGGTGAAGCCCTTGCCCGTCGTGTTGCCCGCCGTGCCGCGGCCCGCGAAGCCGGTGTTGATGGCGTGGATCTGCGACGTGTTGTCGACGAGCACGTTCTGCGCGAACACCTCGAGCCCCTCCGGACGCTCCACGGTGGGCGGCCGCGCCCGCAGCCGCGACGAGGACAGGAGCGTGATGCCGTCGGCCACCAGCGCGCGCACCTGCAGCGTCGACGACGTCATCGAGAGGCTGCCGCCGAGCATCACCTGGTCGGTCGTGAGCACCATCGAGGTGAGCGCGAGATCCTGCTTCGCCACGTCGGTGATGAAGCCGCCGGCGAGATCGACGGCGCCGCTGCCGAGGTTCGCCGAGCGCACGCCCGGCACCACGAGATCGCGCGCCGTGAGCTGCAGGTAGCTGCGCGTCCACGTGCCGTTGACGAGGCCGCCCGGCGCCGTCAGCTCGACGCGCGCCGGCGTCGTCACGATGGCCGGCGACGACGTGGTCGACGGGTAGACGATGTCGCGCAGCCGCCACGCGTCGATCACGCGCTGCCCCGTCGCGAAGCCCGCGGCGGCCGCGTCGCCGTCGAGCACGAACGTCGTCGCGTCGTGGCCGAGGATGCGCCGTCCCGGAGCGGTCGCGTCGAGCGGCATCAGCCAGGCGTCGCGCAGGCGCGGCTCGCCGTTCAGGAGCGGCAGCGCCACGTCGACGGTCACGCGCACGCCGTCGACACCCGTGACCGTCATCGCGCCGACGCCGTTCAGGCGCGTCACCTGGCCGTTGGCGCGCGCCGTGTTGCGCCACGCGTCGAGCACGCCGAGCGCCTCGCTCGTGTCGCGGATGAAGCGCGTGCCGTGTGCGCCCATGTCGGCCGCGGCCACGCCGACGCCGCCGGTGACGTCGAGCGTGACGTTGGTCGCGACCGACGTCGCGTGGATCGCGATGCGCCCGCCGCCGCCGCCTCCGCCGCGCGTGGCGTTGGCGTTGCTGAGGCCGCTGCCACCGCCCTGCGCGCTGATCGTCGCGCTGCCCGTCGACGGCCCGACGATCTCGAGCGTCACACCGTCGCCGCCCGCCGACACCGGCAGGGGCGCGAGCAGCACCGACCCGCCGGCGCCGCCGCCGCCGCCGCCGAGCACCGTCGCGAGGCCGAGCCCCGCCGCGCCGTCGGCGCGGATGACACCGGAGAGGTTGATGAGGCGCGCGAAGATGTGCACCGCGCCGCCGCCGTCGCCGCCCGCGCCGTCGGTGAAGCTGCCGCGCCCGCCGCCGCTGCCCGGCAGGTTCGGCCAGATCGGACTGTCGTAGATCTCGGACGCGAGCCGCGGCGACGTGAAGCCGCCGCGCCCGCCGTGGCTGCCGCCGGCCGCGCGCACGCCGACCTGCAGGCCGAGGCTGCCGTTGTCGCGCGTGTTGCCGACCGTGAAGCCGTCGCCGGAGAGCAGGTTCGCGGCCGCGCCGCCGAAGCCCTTGCCGCTGACGTCGATGGCGCCGCCGGCGTCGACGATGAGCGCGCCGGTGACGTTCAGGACGAGCAGCCGCGCGGGGTCGTACGGCTGCGGGTTCGCGGGGTCGGGCGTCGTCTCGCCCTGCGTCAGCACGCCGCCGGCGCGCACGACGACGTTGCGGAAGCGATGCGCGCCGTCGATGGCGACGGTGCCGTTCGCGATCAGGATGTCGGCGTCGTCGAAGCTGCGCTCGCCCGCGTCGACGTGGGTGATGCCGAGGAAGACGAGGTCGACCGGCGACAGGCGCTCGACCTTGACGCCGAAGCTCGCCGACGTCGAGTGCACGCCGCGCCGCGCGTCGACGCGGAACAGGTACGGCGTGTCGCGCGCGTCGCCGCTCGCCGGCAGGAACACGAAGCTCGCGGTGCCGTTGCCGCGATCGGTGAACACCACCTTGCCGCCGAGCGCGAGGCGGTCCGCGGTGTCAGCTAGCGCCAGCGTGGGCTGGAAGCCGGCCGGATCGCGCGCGTCGATGTTGAGCGAGAAGCGCTCGCCCTCGAGCGCCGGGAAGTCGGCCGACGCGAGCGCGATGAACGGCCGGTTCTCGACCGTGATCACGATGTGCGCGCGCGTGTCGACGCCGGCGTCGTCGGGGTCGGTCGCGACGATGTCGATCGGGTAGTCGACGCGCACGTCGCCGCCCTGGCTGTAGCTCGGCGCGAACGTGAAGCGCGCGCTGCCCGTGCCGTCGTCGACGAAGGTCGCGTTCGCGGGCAGGCCCTCGACGCGCAGCGCCGGCACGCCGCCCTCGGGGTTGACCGCGGTCACGACGAAGCTCAGCGGATCGCCCTCGTTCACCACGTGGTGATCGACGTAGGGATCGAAGAGCGGCGCGGCGTTGGTGTCCTCGAGCGCGATGAGCAGCAGCCAGTCGGAGTAGACCGCGTCGTCCTGCGCGTCGCGGGCGCGCAGCGTGGCGCGGAAGGGGCTCAGCGACGGCGCCAGCGCGGCGATGCCGGCGTCGTGCACGAACACCAGCGTGCCCGTGCCGTCGCCGGCGTCGGTGAAGTGATACGTCGCGGGCGGCAGGCCGGCGCCGAGGCGATCGCGGATCACCGCGGTGAACGCCGGCGTCGTGCCGTCGCGATCGGTGGCCGCGACGCCGACGCTCAGCGTCGTCGGGTGCGGCGCCGTCCCGGGCGGGATGATGACGTAGCGCAGCCGCTCGGCCGCGCCCGACACCGTGACGCGATCGATCTCCGGCGCGCTCTCCGCGACCAGCGCCACCGCGGCCTCGGCGCCGGACGCGTCCTGCGCGGCGAAGACGTCGCCGATGCCGCCCACGGCGTAGGCCTGTGCGGTGATGAAGACGCTGCCCTTGGGCGCGGCGCCGCCGACGCCGACGACGAAGCCGAGGTTCGTCGTGGTCAGCGCATCGAGGTGCGCTACGTTCGTCGTCGCGTCGGCGACCTGGTAGTGCACGCTGACGTCGCCGAGGTCGACGTCGTTCGCGTCGAAGCCGTGGAACACGAGCGTGACGACGAGGCCGTGCAGATCGATGAGGCCCTCGTTGCTGATCGCGACGTCGATCGGCACCTGGGCGTCGCCCTGCTCGAGGCGCGACGGCGCGGCGATCGCGGAGACGCGCAGGCTCGGCGCCGGGAAGTCCAGCGGGTCGTCCTGGCTCGTGCCGGCGAGCAGCTCCGTCGTGTCGTCGACGCCGTCGTTGTCGCGATCGACGTCGCACGCGTCGCCCTGCGGATCGCTGTCGATGTTCTGCTGGCCCGGGTTGCGCACGGTCGGGCAGTTGTCGGTGAGGTCGGAGACGAGATCGCGATCGCTGTCGCGCGGCACGCTGCGCGAATCGAACGGGTCGCTCTGCGATGCGAAGCGCTCGTCGTCGTCGACGTAGCCGTCGTTGTCGTCGTCGCGGTCGCACGCGTCGCCGAACGCGTCGCGATCGAAGTTCTCCTGCGCCGTGTTCGCGTCGTCGAGGCAGTTGTCGCTGCGGTCGCTGACGAAGTCGCCGTCGCTGTCGGTCGGCACGGAGCCCGGATCGAGCGGCTCGCTCTGGTTGCCGGTGCGCTCGTCGTCGTCGTCGTAGCCGTCCGCGTCGTCGTCGTCGTCGCACGCATCGCCGAGCGCGTCGCCGTCGAAGTCCTGCTGCGAGGTGTTGCGCGTGTCGACGCAGTTGTCGCGCCGGTCGCTGACGAAGTCGGCGTCGCGATCGGGCGGCGTCGTGGCGCGGTTGCGCGGGTCGCTCTGCGCCGCGTCGAGCTCGTCGGCGTCGGAGTAGCCGTCGCCGTCGTCGTCGGGATCGCAGACGTCGCCGAAGCCGTCGGCGTCGAGGTCCTGCTGCGCCGGGTCCGCGCGATCGGGGCAGTCGTCGCGGCGGTTCGACACGTGATCGCCGTCCTCGTCGTCGGGCCGATCGTTCGGGTCGAGCGGGTTCGACTGGTTGGCGCTCGTCTCGTCCGCGTCGGTGTAGCCGTCGCCGTCGTCGTCGCCGTCGCACGCGTCGCCCGCGTGATCGCCGTCGGTGTCGAGCTGCGTCGCGTTCGGCGCGGCCGGACAGTTGTCGAAGCGATCGCCGACGAGATCGCGGTCGACGTCGGCCGGGGTGCTGTTGCGATCGCGCGGATCGGCGGCGCCGTCGGCGAGCTCGTCGGCGTCCGAGTAGCCGTCGCCGTCGTCGTCCGCGTCGCACGCGTCGCCGCGCCGGTCGCCGTCGAGGTCCTGCTGATCGCGGTTGGCGACGAGCGCGCAGTTGTCGAGGCGATCGCTCACGAGATCGCGATCGGCGTCGACCGGCCGTGACCCGGCGTCGTCGGCCCGGCTCTGGTTCGCCGTCGCCTCGTCGGCGTCGGAGTAGCCGTCGCCGTCGTCGTCGTCGTCGCACGCGTCGCCCTGGCCGTCGCCGTCGAGGTCCTGCTGGCCGTCGTTGCGCGCCGCGGGGCAGTTGTCGTGGGCGTCGCCGGTGAAGTCGTGATCGCCGTCCGGCGGCGTCACGGCGCCGTCGTGGGCGTCGGGATCGTCGCCGTCGCGATAGCCGTCGTTGTCGTCGTCGTCGTCGCACGCGTCGCCGCGCCCGTCGCCGTCGAAGTCGCCCTGCGCGGGATCGGCGATGGTCGGGCAACGATCGAGTCGATCGCTCACGAGATCGCCGTCGCGGTCGGGCGGCCGCGAGCCGGCGTCGAGCGGGTTCGACTGGTTGCCCGCGCGCTCGTCGTCGTCGGAGTAGCCGTCGCCGTCGTCGTCGGCGTCGCACGCGTCGCCGCGGGCGTCGCGATCGGTGTCGAGCTGCGCCGGGTCGTAGGCGTCGGGGCAGGAGTCGTGCGCGTCGCCCGTCAGATCGCCGTCGCGGTCCGCGGGTTTCACGGCGGGGTCGCGCGGCGCCGGGTCGTCGTCGTCGCGATAGCCGTCGCCGTCGTCGTCGGGATCGCAGGCGTCGCCGAGGCCGTCCGCGTCGAGGTCCTGCTGCGCCGCGTCGGGTGTGCTCGGGCAGCGGTCGAGGCGATCGCTCACGAGGTCGCCGTCGCGATCGGGCGGCAGCGAGCGCGCGTCGAGGGGGTTCGACTGGTTGCCCGTGCGCTCGTCGGCGTCCGCGTAGCCGTCGCCGTCGTCGTCGCCGTCGCAGACGTCGCCCCACCCGTCGCGATCGGTGTCGGTCTGCGCCGGGTCGAAGTCGTCGGGGCATGAGTCGTTCAGGTCGCCCGTGAGATCGGCGTCGCGATCGGAGGGCTTCACGGCCGGGTCGCGCGGCTCGGGATCGTCGCCGTCGCGATAGCGGTCGCCGTCGTCGTCGTCGTCGCACGCGTCGCCGAGGTCGTCGCCGTCGAGGTCCTGCTGCGCCGGATCGGCGGCGGTGGGGCAGTCGTCGGAGCGATCGCTCACGCCGTCGTCGTCGCGATCGACGGGCCGCGAGCGCGCGTCGATCGGGTTCGACTGGTTGCCGTCGCGCTCGTCGGCGTCCGCGTAGCCGTCGCCGTCGTCGTCGAGATCGCACGCGTCGCCCGTGCCGTCGCGATCGGTGTCGGTCTGCGCCGGGTCGTAGTCGTCGGGGCAGGAATCGTGCGCGTCGCCCGTCGCGTCGCCGTCGCGATCCGGCGGCGTCACGGCGCCATCGCGCGGGGCCGGATCGTCGCCGTCCACGTAGCCGTCGCCGTCGTCGTCGTCGTCGCACGCGTCGCCGCGCCCGTCGCGATCGAGGTCACCCTGCCCTGCGTCGGCCACCGCCACGCAGAGATCGTTGCGATCGCTCACGCCGTCGCCGTCGCGGTCCGGCGGCCGCGAGCCCGCGTCGACGGGGTTCGACTGGTTGCCCGTGCGCTCGTCGGCGTCCGCGTAGCCGTCGCCGTCGTCGTCGCCGTCGCAGACGTCGCCGCGCCCGTCGCGATCCGTATCGAGCTGCGTCGGATCGTAGTCGTCGGGGCAGGAATCGTGCGCGTCGCCCGTCGCGTCGCCGTCGCGATCGGCGGGCGTCACCGCGCCGTCGCGCGGGGCCGGATCGTCGGCGTCCGCGTAGCCGTCGCCGTCGTCGTCGTCGTCGCACGCGTCGCCGCGTCCGTCGCGATCGAGATCGCCCTGCGCCGCATCGGCCACGGCCGGGCACACGTCGTTGCGATCGCTCACGCCGTCGCCGTCGCGATCCTGCGGCTGCGAGCGCGCGTCGAGGGGATTGCTCTGGTTGCCCGTGCGCTCGTCCGCGTCCGCGTAGCCGTCGCCGTCGTCGTCGCCGTCGCACGCGTCGCCCGTGCCGTCGCGATCGGTGTCGGTCTGCGCGGGGTCGTAGCTGTCGGGGCACGAATCGTGTGCGTCGCCCGTCGAATCGCCGTCGCGGTCGCTCGGCGTCACGGCCAGGTCGCGCGGGTCCGGATCGTCGCCGTCCGCGTAGCCGTCGCCGTCGTCGTCGTCGTCGCACGCGTCGCCGCGCGCGTCGCGATCGAGGTCGCCCTGCGCGACGTCGGCCACCGCCGGACAGAGATCGTTGCGATCGCTCACGCCGTCGCCGTCGCGGTCCTGCGGCTGCGAGCGCGCGTCGAGCGGATTGCTCTGGTTGCCCGTGCGCTCGTCGGCGTCCGCGTAGCCGTCGCCGTCGTCGTCGCCGTCGCACGCGTCACCGACGCCGTCGCGATCGGTGTCGGTCTGCGCGGGGTCGTAGCCGTCGGGGCAGGAATCGTGCGCGTCGCCCGTGCCGTCGCCGTCGCGATCGCCCGGTGTCGTGGCCGGATCGCGCGGGTCCGGATCGTCGGCGTCGACGTAGCCGTCACCGTCGTCGTCGTCGTCACACGCGTCGCCGCGCCCGTCGCGATCGAGGTCGCCCTGCCCTGCGTCGGCCGCGGCCGGACACAGATCGTTGCGATCGCTCACGCCGTCGCCGTCGCGGTCCGGCGGCTGCGAGCGCGCGTCGAGCGGGTTCGACTGGTTGCCCGTGCGCTCGTCGGCGTCCGCGTAGCCGTCGCCGTCGTCGTCGCCGTCGCATGCGTCGCCCTTGCCGTCGCGATCGGTGTCGGTCTGCGCCGCGTCGAAGTCGTCGGGACACGAATCGTGCGCGTCGCCCGTGAGGTCGCCGTCGCGATCGTCCGGCCGCACCGCCGCGTCGCGCGGGTCCGGATCGTCGCCGTCCGCGTAGCCGTCGCCGTCGTCGTCGTCGTCGCATGCGTCGCCGCGCTGATCGGCGTCGAGGTCGTCCTGCGCCGGGTCCACCGCGCCCGGGCACAGGTCGCTGCGATCGCTCACGAGATCGCCGTCGCGGTCGGGCGGCTGCGAGCGTGCGTCGAGCGGGTTCGATTGATTGCCGGCGCGCTCGTCGGCGTCGCCGTAGCCGTCGCCGTCGTCGTCGCCGTCGCACGCGTCGCCCTGGCCGTCGCGATCGGTGTCGGCCTGCGCCGCGTCGCCGACGTCGGGGCAGAGATCCGACACGTCGCCGACGAGATCGCCGTCGCGATCGGCGGGGCGCACGGCGGCGTCGAGCGGCGCCGGATCGTCGCCGTCGCGATAGCCGTCGCCGTCGTCGTCGTCGTCGCACGCGTCGCCGCGCCCGTCGCCGTCGAGGTCGCGCTGATCGGCGTCCGCCGCCGCCGGGCAACGATCGGCGCGATCGCTCACGAGGTCGCCATCGGAATCGGGCGGGCGCGACGTGGCGTCGAGCGGGTTCGATTGATTGCCGGCGCGCTCGTCGCCGTCGCTGTAGCCGTCGCCGTCGTCGTCGTCGTCGCACGCGTCGCCGCGTCCGTCGTGATCGAGATCGAGCTGCGCGGCGTCGAACACCGCGGGGCAGAGGTCGTGCGCGTCACCGAAGAGGTCGCCGTCGGCGTCGGGCGGCCGCACGGCCGCGTCGCGCGGATCCGGATCGTCGCCGTCGCGGTAGCCGTCGCCGTCGTCGTCGTCGTCGCACGCGTCGCCGCGCGCGTCGCCGTCGTGGTCCTCCTGCTCCGGGTTCGCGACGGCCGGGCAGTCGTCGGTGCGATCGCCGACGAAGTCCGCGTCGCCGTCGGGCGGGCGCGAGGTCGGATCGAGCGGGTTCGACTGGTTGCCGCTGCGCTCGTCGGCGTCGCTGTAGCCGTCGTTGTCGGCGTCGCGATCGCAGGCGTCGCCGTCGCCGTCGTCGTCCTGGTCCCGCTGGTCGGGGTTGTAGACGCGGACGCAGTTGTCCTCGTCGTTCGGCAGGCCGTCGTCGTCGAGGTCCTGCGCGTCGCAGGGATCGCCGAGGCCGTCGTGATCGGCGTCGGCCTGATCGGCGTTCGCGGCGTCCGGGCAGTTGTCGGCGGCGAACACCACGCCGTCCGCGTCGTCGTCGGCGCCGGCGACCCGTGCCACCGCGGCGGGTGATTCGGCGCCGCGATTGCCGGCGGCGTCGAGGGCCACGGCGCGCAGCGCGACGCGCAGGCCCGCGGGCAGCTCGCCGACCGTGTGCTGCACCACGACCACGCCGCCCTCCGCCGTCGCCGCGACGTCGCGCCGCCGCACGCGATCGGTGCGCACCACGGCGCCCGTGTCGTCGCGGCGCACCTCGACGTCGAAGGCCTCGACGTCGAACAGGTCGCCGGTGAAGCGCAGCTCGAGCACGGCCGCCTCCTGGGCCCGGCGCGCGCGCACGTCCGTCCACACGACCTGCGGCGCCACGGTGTCGAGGGTGATGACGGCGCTGCGCGCCTCGCTCTCGCGGCCCGCGCGATCGCGCACCTTGAAGAACAGCACGCGGTCCTCGCTCGCGCGCGTGCTCGGCGCCAGCGTCCACGCGAGCGTCGCGCCCTCGAGCGCCGCGAAGCCGGCGTCGAGGAAGTCGGGGCTGCGCGCCACCTTCACCTCGGCGACGCCGCTGCCCGGCCCGTCGCGCGCGAGGATCTGGAGGTGCACGTCGCGGCGCCGCGTCAGGCGGTCGTCCTCGCCGTCGATGCTCTCGCCGAGGATGCGCACGAGCGTGATCTCCGGATCGTTGAGATCGAGCGTGGTCGTCGCCTGCACGAGCCCGACGAGGCCGCCCTGCGCGTCGCGGAAGCGCACGTTGATGAGCTTCGCGCCCTCGGTCGGCAGCAGGTTCACGAGGCGCGTCGGCTCCAGCGGCAGCCACACGCCGGCGCCCGTGTCGTCGCCGAGCACGTCGCCCGTGAGCTCGACCTCGACGCCGAGCGGGCTCGCGATGGCGGCGTGCACGACGGTGGTGCGCACGAACTCGCCCTCCTCGATCGTGACGGTGCCGGCGTCGGGCAGCGTCGGATCGACGGTCACGTCATCGCTCGCGACGGTCTCGTTGCCGGCGGGATCGATGAACGCGACGAACACGGCGCGGCGGCCTTCGCCGGGCGCGAGGTTCCACAGCAGGCTGCGCGTGAACGGACGTTCGTCGGCGACGGCGAAGTCGGCGGTGTTCGAGATGCGCACGCGATCGACACCGTTGCGATCGTCGCCGGCGAGGCCGAGCACCACGCGCGCGCGGTTCGTGAAAGTCTGGCCGCCGGCGAGCTCGACGCGCACGCCGTCCGGGGCGACGGTGTCGAGGACGGCGCGGCATGCGATGGGCGCGGCGCCGACGTTGCCCGCGCGATCGCGCAGCCGCGCGAAGACGAGCTTCGGGCCGTCGCCGCCGAGCAGGCGCATCGGGATCGAGAGGTCGCGGCCGCTCGCGCCGACCGGCTCGAACACCGCGTCCTCGAGGTCCGCGTCGAATCCGATCTCGACCGCCGCGATGTCGTCGTCGACCGGATGCAGACGGACGTGGACGTCGCGCGTCGCGGTGAAGCCGGCGTCGTTGCCGATGCTGCACGCGGCGCCGCCGATCGCGGTGTCGAGCACGATGGAGTCGCGCGCGCTGCGCACCAGGCCCGAGGCGAAGCGCAGCTCGGCGAAGAGCGTCTTCTCGCCGTCGCCGGGTGAGAGGAAGAAGGTGCGCTCGCGTACGAACGGCTCGAAGCCGGCGTCGCGGAAGTCCTCGTACTCGCTGACGCGCAGCTCCGTCGGATCGTTCGCGGCGAAGAACAGCAGCGTGGTGCGGCCCGTCGCCGCGCTCGTGTACGGCGCGTCGAGATCGATGACGAAGCCGACCTCGGGCGCCGAGCGCTGGATGAGGAGCCGCTCCGCGACGATCTCGGAGGCGTTGCCGGCGGCGTCGAAGAAGCGCGCGTAGAGCGTCGTCGGGCCGTCGTCGCCGATGAGCGCGAAGGCCAGCACCGGCGCGACGGTGCGCGGCGTCGCGGCGGCGAAGGTCTCGTCGTCCTGCGCGAGCAGCACCGTGTCGGCGCCGTCGGCCCCGAGCTCGACCGTGACGTCGACCGCCGCCACGACCGGCCCCTCGCGCACGTGGACGTGCGGGTGCGCCGGCGCGCGGGTGTCGAGCACGATGAGCGCGTCGCCGAGCGCCGTGTTGCCGGCGCGATCGCGGAAACAGGCCCGCACCGGCTTCACGCCGTCGCCCGCGGGCAGCGTGTAGGGGAGCGGCGTGTCGACGGGATCGGGCAGCGGCGCGAACTCGAGCGCCGCGCAGTCGGCCGCGCCGTCGGCGAGGGCGAACGCGTCGGCGCCCTCGGCATGCAGGCGGGCGTCGACGGCACGGCTGCGCGTGAGGCCCTGCGGGCCGTCGCCGGTCAACGTGAGGCCGGCGCCGGCGGGTGCGTGACGGTCGAGCGTGATGGTCGCGATGGGCGCGTCCTCGAGCGGTGTGACGTTGCCGGCGTGATCGATGGCGAGCACGCGGACGGTGCGCGGCCCGTCGCGCGCGGCGTCCGGCGGCACGTGCACCACGACGGGCGCGAACGCGATCTCGGGCCCCGGCGCGCCGTCGTCCGTGACGATGCGCAGCGCACGTACGCCGCTCAGCGCGTCCACCGCGACGACCTCGAGCGTGAGGCGTCCCAGCACGTCGTTGCTGAACGCGGCGCCGCCGTCGACGGACAGCTCGAGGCGCTCGGGCGGCGCGGTGTCGAGCACGATGGCCGCGTCGTACACGCGCGATTCGTGGCCCGCCGCGTCGCGGAGCTGCGCGTAGACACGCTTCTCGCCGTCGTCCGGCGTGGTGAGCGGGAAGTCCGCCACGAGCGGGCTGAACGGCACGTACTTCGCCGCGCCGAGGTCCGGCGTCTCGCCGAGGCGCATCTGCTCGGCTCCCGGCGCATCGAGGCGCAGCGTCACGGCGCGCGCGCGGGTGAACGGCGCGCCGTCGTCGATCGTGAGCACCGATTCGATCGCGACGAGCGAGAGCACGGGCGCCTGCGCGATCATCGCGTCGGTGACGACGATGCCGGCCGCGCGGGCCGGTGCGAACCCTTCGTGCGCCGCGAGGACGTCCCAGGTGCCCGCGACGAGGCCCTCGAATCCGAACTCGCCGCCGGCCGCGCTGAGCGTCACCGCGGGCCGCCCCGCGCCGGCGCCCGCGGGCAGCACGGTGACGGTCACGCCGGCGTGGTCCTCGACGTCGCGCCCGGCGAGCACGATGCGGCCCTCGAGCCCGCCACGGCCGAGCTCGAGCGTGACGTCGGAGAGCGTGCGCCGATCGCCGATGCGCAGCTCGACGGCGGGGATGCGCAGCGTGCGGTAGCCGTCGCGCAGGACCTCGGCGTCGTGGTTGCCGGGCGCGATGCCGTCGATGACGAAGTGGCCGGTCTCGTCGGTGAGCGTGTCCGCGCTGGTGCCGCGCAGCGCCACGCGGGTGCCGGCGAGCGACGCTGACGGATCCTCGAGGAGCACGCGCCCGTCGAGCGTGGCGTGGGCGAGATCGTCGGCGGACGCGCCGGGGTCGAGCGAGTTCTGCGGCGTCACGTCGGAGGCGCAGGCCGCCGCGGCGCACACGAGTGCGACGGGAGAGAGGCCGTACAGCACGTTTTTCATACGGACAAGGTAGCGCAGAAGCCGTCCGGACGCGGCGCGCGCGCCCTCGAAGACGGACGGATACGGCGCCACCCTGGTCGCCGCGGTCCTGCGTGTGCAGCGTATAGAGCGGCCGGGCGCGCCCCGAGGCGAGAGCCCGCCGGTTGCGACATGGAGGGAAAATGCACGAGCGACGTGGTGCGCGCGCGACAGCGTCCGTGTTCCTCCGATGTGCCGCCGCGGGCGCGTGTGCGCTGGCGGCGATCGGGCTCTCCGCGGGCGACGCCGCCGCGCATGGCCGGCCGATCATCCCGATCGTCGAGTGCATGCTGCCGAACGCGGACGGCACCTACACGGCGTTCTTCGGCTGGCGCAACGACAACGCGACCGCCGTCGAGCTCGCGCCCGGCTCGCTGCAGAATCGCTTCGAGCCGGCGCCACGCGTGCGCGGACAGCCGTCGACGATCCGCGCCGGCCGCGCCGAGTTCGCGTTCGCCGTCGTGTTCGACGGCACGCCGATCACCTGGTACCTCGACCAGCGCACCGTCGTGGCCTCGCGCAACACACCGGTGTGCCTGTGCGACTGCCCGGACCCCGACCTCGACGGCCTGTGCAACGAGCAGGACAACTGCGACGTCACCTACAACCCCGACCAGTGCGACCTCGATCGCGACGGCCAGGGCGACGTCTGCGACGCGGACTTCGCGCCGACCGCACCCGTCGCCGTCCCCGGCGGGCCCTACACGGTCGACCGCGGCGCGTCGCTCACGCTCGACGGCTCCGCGAGCCGCGACGCCGACTGCGGCGACCACCTCACCTACGGCTGGGACCTCGACTGCGACGAGGGCGTCGACGTGCTCGGCGCGCGGGTGACGCTCGACGCCGCCACGGTGGCGCGGCGCATCTGCGGCGGCACGTGTGTGCCCGGCCTGCCCTACCGCGTCGAGCTCGTCGTCACCGACAGCTTCGGCCTCACGACGCGCGCCGCGGCGCTCGTGTGGTTCAACCTCGGCTGCCAGATCTTCGAGGTCGGCGGCACGCGCGGCCGCCGCTGCCTGCAGGACGCCATCGTCGCGGCCCGCACCGCGCCTGCGTCGGCGGCCTGCCTCGAGGTGCGCGTGAACGTCGCCGACTACACCGCGTGCGGCGCCACCGAGGTGAGCTTCGTCCCGACGTCGCGCGTGCGCCGCCTGATTATCCGCGGCATGCCGGGCGCCGGCTGCGCACCGCCGCGCCTCAACGCACCCGTGCACATCGTCAACGACCACGTCGACGTCATCCACCTCGGCATCTACAACGTCCCCTACGGCATCGACGTCGGCGCCGATCCGATGTGGGACGACATCCGCATCGTCGGCAACGAGATCGGCGGCGTCATCGGCCGCGGGCGCGACGCCATCGGCATCTACACGTCGGGGAACGTGCTCGTCGCCAACAACAGGATCTGGGCGGCGCCCGTCGGCGTGCGCGTGGCCGACAGCAGCGCCGACGTGCTCATCGCGTACAACAGCATGGTCGACGTCGAGACGGGGTTCTACATCGCCGATGTCGGCGGCCCCGTGCAGTACCTCGACAACGCCGTGCAGCCGCGCGCCGCCGGCCGTGTGTTCTGGGAGCAGAACGGCCGCGCCGGCATGTCACCGTACGTCTACTCCGACTACAACGCGTTCGGCCTGGGCGGCTCGCGCGTGATCCTCGCGCTGGTCGAGGGCACGTCGTACGCGACCGCCGGGACCTGGCGCTCCGCGAGCCGGCTCGAGACGCACAGCCGGACCACGACGGCGAGCCTGTTCACGAGCGTGACGCCCGGCACGCGCGGCTTCCTCGAGATCGTGCAGCCGCGCGGCGTGGCGCTCGACGCGGGCTGGCCGCTGTGCGAGGTGCCGCAGGACTTCTGCGACTCGGCGCGCGACGCGGTGCACCCCGACATCGGCGCGCGCGAGTACCCGTAGCGCGCGCGGCGCGTGGTCGACGTACGGGCGCCCGTACGTTGGCCATGCAGAAAACACCACTCCCGTAGGTGTCCGGACCTGCCGTAGAACAGGTCCCGATGAACACCAACGTGCTGATCGATTCGATCGTCCGCCAGACGACGGTCCTGATCGCACACCTCGCCACCGCGGCGGGCGTGCGTGCGCCGCTGACGCACACCGCGAACCAGGTGTTCCTCGATCTCGTGCGCGAGCTCAAGGAGCAGGGCCTCGGCAACCGCGTCATCGCGGACATGTTCGGGCTCGCGCTGCGCACGTACCAGGCGAAGGTGCGGCGTCTCTCGGAGAGCGCCACGGATCGCGGCCGCTCGCTCTGGGAGGCGCTGCTGTCGTTCGTGCAGGAGCGCGGCACCGTGACGCACGTGCAGATCCTGCGACGCTTCGGCGCGGACGACGAGGACAGCGTGCGCGGCGTGCTGCACGACCTCGTCGATTCGGGCCTGCTGTTCCGCACCGGGCGCGGTGACGGGCGCACCTATCGCGCGGCCGCGCCGGAGGACCTGCCGCTCACGGACGACGCGACGGCGGAGGCCTCGCTGTCGACGTTCGTGCTGATCGCGATCGGGCGACACGGGCCCGTGACGCGCGCGGCGATCGCGGAGACGGTGGCGCTCGGCGCGGATCGAATCGACGGACTGCTCGCCGAGCTCGTCGCGCAGGGCCGCGTCCGCGAGGTGCCGCCGGCGGCGCCCGGCGACGCGCCGACCTACGCGTGCGCCGAGGTGCTCATCCCGATGGGCGATTCGGCGGGCTGGGAGGCGGCGGTGTTCGATCACTACCAGGCGGTGGTGACGGCGATCTGCACGAAGCTGCGGACGGGCGTGACGCGCGCGTCGGCCGACGAGGCGATCGGCGGCAGCACCTACGGCTTCGACGTGTGGGACGGCCACCCGATGCGCGACGAGGTGATGACGCTGTTGCAGGAGGTCCGCCGGCGCGCCGCCGGGCTGCGCAAGCGCGTCGATTCATGGAACGCCGGAGTCAGCGCCATTCCGGACGACGCGACGCGCGTACTTTTCTACGCGGGCCAGACCGTGCTCGCCCCCGAACCGAACGGAGACATGACATGAACCGGCTTCTCGCTGTCGTGCTGCTGTGCGCTGGCTGCAATTCGGTGTCGTCGGATCCGGCGAACGGTACGGAGACGAACTGGCTGACGGCGTGTGTCGCCGATGACGAATGCGGCAAGCCGGCCGCGTGTCACTGCGGGCTGTGCACGATGAAGTGCGATGAGGATGGGGACTGCGCGGGGATCGGGACGCCGGCGCGGTGCGGGATCGGAGCGTGTGGCGGGACGACGGCGGGGATCTGCGTCGCGGACGTGGATGGCAACGCCGCGACATGTGTGAACGTCGAGTATCCGCCCGAGCGCGAGCCGGATGGTGTATTCGAGCGCTGGACCGACGACGGCTACTACGAGTACTACTGGGGCCCGTCGAACACGGAGCAGTTGCTCGAATCGTGCGAGCTGCGCACGGCCTCCGACCCGCCGCAGTTCCACATGGTGCGCGCGCCGGCGCCGTTCGTCCGGGCCGCGCGGGAGGCGGGCCGGGAGGATCCGGTCACGCTGTCGCTCTGTCTCGCGTCGAACGACGTGACCATTCTCGTCACGCCGGGGCGCGGCCACGGGGTCGATGTCACCGTGCGGCAGGAGTGGCACTCGGGCGATCCGACGACACGCGGCCACATCCAGTTCCTGCACGACGGCGGCGGAGGTTTCCCCTTCACGTACCTCGCGTACTTCGTCGACTGCAGCGAGCAGGTGAACGGCGAATGCCGGGATGAGGGCGGCATGTCGGTAGGGTCAGACAGGACCGACCCCACGGTCGAGGATCCGACGCCGTGCGACGTCCAGCTCCCTTGATCACGGGGCGTGCCCGGTCAGCCCGAGCAAACACTCCACGACGTCGAAGCACGTGCGACGGGCCAACGTGCGGTGCGGCGCGCCGACGGCCCGATCGACCACGTGGCAGCAAGGCAGGGCTGCGCGTGATCGACGTCTCGGACTCGCGCGCACCGCAGCACTCGGGCTCGCTGCTGCCGAAGGTCGCCGATTCGCCGGTGCGCGTGCGGCGGCACGGGCTCGCGATCCGATGTTCGTCGCGAAGCTGGCCGACGCGCGCAATGTGTCGACGTCGACACATTGCGCATCATGCGTCTGACGCTACGTCGCCGCGCTGAGAGCTACTTGCGGCGAGCCGAGGCCCGGCGCGGCACGACAACCGGAGGCGAGACGCCGGAGCGGGCCGCTGCCGGCACGGCGGCGGCGATGTCGAACTGGGCAAGACAACGTGCGGGTCCGCTGTAGGTGAGCATTCCGTAGCCGTCGGCGTGCACTGTGGGCGCGATCGTTCGATTCACGAACACGCGAATCGTCGTCGCTTCGTGTACGAGCTCGAGCTGACAGCCCGGCGCGATGCCGCGCCGGCGACGCAGGTCGGCCGGAATCGTGATGCGCCCCTTCTTCCCGACGATGACGGTCGCCATGTGCGGTCAATGTATCAGCGCTGATACATCGCCGATCACGCGCTCGCCGCGGGCGCGGGCGCGAGGGCGGGCGCCGGCGCGAGAGCGAGGGCGGGCGCCGGCGCGAGAGCGAGGGCGGGCGCGGGCGCGGGCGCGG
>JADMIO011006375.1_pt1 | contig 57778 bp, 54 predicted proteins | sample 8958161 | NCBI WGS metagenome assembly JADMIO01 (sample SAMN16585339, study PRJNA669376) | soil metagenome | isolation source: Crop rotation soil | place: USA: Cullars Rotation, Alabama | collected 2011 | reverse complement strand
AGGTGAGCCAGTGTGATTACATTTGCGGCCTAACTGTGGCCAGTCCAGTTACGCTGGAGTCACTAGTATTTAGGTGACACTATAGAAGCGGCCGCGACAACTTGTCCACGTGGAATTCTAAGCTTAGGATCCCAATGTGCTGGAAAAGCAGGACAGAAATAAATGCTTGACTGGTTAAGTATTTTCACTATTTTTTTGTAAATTAAGACTGGATGTTTATAATGAACTTCAAAGACAGAATAATTCAAAGAGGGAGGCGCTTAGTGGTCGCTAAGGTTAAGAAAGAACTTTCAAAACATTCAGAAAATAAATGGGTAATATTAGCACTGCTGACATTAGCCCAGTTCATGGTAATACTTGACGTAGCTATAGTTAACGTGGCTTTACCTTCGATTAATAAAGAACTTCACTTCGCAGCTGGTAGTTTACAATGGGTGATAACTGCCTACACTCTTACTTTTGGCGGCTTTTTATTACTCGGGGGACGGGCTTCAGATCTGTATGGCCGCCGCAAAATTTTTATAGGATCGGTTTTAGCTTTTGCCCTATTGTCCCTGCTGTGCGGTCTGGCTCAAAGCGATACACAGTTGATTATTGCACGCTCGCTTCAAGGATTGGCCGCGGCTATTATGTCGCCGGCAGCACTATCAATAGTGATATCTGAGTTTGATGAAGGTAGAGAGCGCAATATAGCTTTTGGAGTTTGGGCAGCAGTATCTGCGGGCGGAGCTGCTGCGGGCGTGCTTCTGGGGGGCGTATTGACACAATATCTCGACTGGCGATGGAACTTTTTTGTTAATGTACCGGTAGGTATCGGTGTAGTTTTTGCAGCTCTGCGTCTACTGCCGCGGCATATCGGGGAGGAGCGTAAGAAAGTTAAACTGGATCTTCGTGGTGCCGCATCAGCTACAGGTGGATTGATGTCGATAGTCTACGGTCTTTCTAAGGCGCCGCAAGATGGCTGGGGTTCTACAACGGTCTGGGGCTTTATCGCTGCTGGCATAGCGCTGCTAATCTTCTTTGTCTGGAATGAGCGGCGTGTTGATAAGCCACTAATGCCATTAGAAATCTTTAAGATCCGTAATGTGGCCGGAGCCAACGCGGCGTTCTTAGTAATTGCTTGCACGATGTTTTCGATGTTCTTCTTTCAGACTCTCTACATTCAGAATGTCCTTCATTATTCGCCTGTAAAGACAGGCTTCAGCTTTTTGCCAGTTACCTTCATAATTGCAGCTATCTCTGGTATTGTTTCTAACATTGTGGGCAAAATTGGTTACAAGCCACCAATGAATCTCGGGCCAGTTGTTTTGGCGGTAGGACTATTCGTGATAATGCACACCATGAAAGTCGGTGGCGATTATTGGCATAATGTCTTTCCTGGATTAGCAACCGCTGCGGTAGGTATGGGCCTGACTTTTGTATCTGGTACTTTGGCTGCTACCTCAGGTGTACCAAAACACTTCTCCGGCTTGGCATCGGGTATTTTAAATACATCTCAGCAAGTTGGCGGAGCCATTGGTTTGGCCATTTTATCAGCCGTAGCTTTCTCGACCGTTAAGGCAGAGACATCTGCGGGTGGACCAGCTAATTACGCTCAAGTACACGGTTTCCAGGCAGGCCTCGCAGTGGGCATTGGTTTGGCTATAGCGGCGGCCGTGGTCGTATTCTTTGTAGTTAAGAACCATAAAGTGGATGCTAAAGAAGCGATGATGGCCGGCTAAGGCACGCCTCAGTCCGCTGCTCGTCTCCCTTGCACTGCGTCCAGATGCGAACACCTTAGCTCAGCCATACGGTTCTTATTTGCAGGAAGGGCATAGCCCATAAACTTCTAGTTGGTGGCCGCGTGGGGCAAATTCGGATTTGGCCGCCACGGTATCTATCATAGTTTCTAGCATAGAATTGGGCTCTAGACTGAACGTGGTACCACAATTGGTGCAATGGAAGTGATGGTGATGGCCCTGAAATATGTCACTTAGTTCGTATTTATACTTCCAGCCGATGTTAAGACGCTGTACGATGCCTAACTTTTCAAATAACTGGAGGGTTCTATATACTGTAGCCCTATCGACTTTATCCTTAGCTCGTTCTACTAAAACTTGTGTACTTTGCGGTTTTTGATTGAGCAAAAGGTCAAAAACAGTCTTACGCGGTTTTGTCAGACTGGCGCCCTTTTTCTTAAGCAGGGCTTTAAGTGTCTTATAATGCATATCTTCAATTTTACATAAAATTGCGACAAATTTGCAAATACCTCAACACCATATATAGAATTAGTCTTATGATTGTTTTTCTTCTGACTGCCGCGGCTTCGGTGGCCGCATTGGCAGGTGGCTATATAGCCTTGCGTAGTAAAAAGTGGTTGAATTTGGCGTTAGCTCTAACTTCAGGATTGGTTTTGGGACTGGTAACCTTTGATTTACTGCCAGAAATATTTGGTATAGCCTACAGCCAAAAGCTAAGTTCCGTATGGCCGATGGTAATGATGACTATTGGGTTTTTGCTATTTCACTTATTCGAGAAGTTTATACCACTGCATCAAGCTACTGAAGATCAGTATGGACCACACCGTCATCCCAGGTTGGGTACGGCTAGAGCTGTGGCCTTAACAGGGCATAGTTTTTTAGACGGACTTAGTATTGGTGTTGGGTTTCAAGTTAGTACATCTGTAGGAACAGCTGTGGCAATAGCCGTAATTGGGCATAGGTTTGCTGATGGGTTTGATACCACGACTTTTATGCTCTTTCACAAGAATAAACTTACACATATTAAGAGATGGCTAGCAGTTGTTATTGTCATGCCGATAATCGGTGGCCTTTCTAGTCTGGCGTTTACATTATCAGAGAAGACTTTAGCAATTTATCTGGGATTTTTTGCCGGTTTTATACTATATATAGCAGCCGGCAACATCTTACCCCAAGCTCACAGTAAAGGAAGCTCCCGCTGGACTATACTCCTTACGGTTTTAGGTACCATCTTTATGCTCCTCGTCACGCGTTTAGCGTAAAGGTATAATAAAGTCATGCTGGTGGCAGTTATAATTCTGGCGGTTTTTGTGACTATTATTGTAGTTGTTGCTTTTATTTATTTCTTCGGCCAAAAGTTCATGTTGCAATTGACCAGTTCAAACAATGAATACAGAAAGAGTGCCAAAGAGGAAATAGAGGACGTTTTAGAAAATAACCAGAAATTATTTGCTCAGATTATGAAAGGCGTCGAAAAGCAGCTGGAGACAACACGCAAGGACACGGGAGATATCAAAAATCAAAATGCCGCTATACGGGAACAGCTGGCGATCACATCGGAAGCTACTAAAGGTCTGCAAGTTTCTACAGACGGTCTCAAGAATTTACTGGCTAATAATCGCTTGCGCGGGGAATGGGGAGAGCAGGTTGCCGAAGATCTTTTACTTGCTGCTGGTTTTGTCGAAAAGCTCAATTACGTTAAGCAATCTTCTACTGCTGAGGGCCGGCCAGACTTTACTATTCTGCTACCCGATGGTTACAAATTAAACGTAGATGCTAAGTTTCCGTTTGACGACCTTATTAAATACCAGGAAGCTGAGGATAAGGCCGAAAAGAATCGGGCTTTAAAAAATTTTTCAACTTCTATCAAGCAAAAAATAAGAGATATAACATCTAAGGACTATATTGACCCAGAGGGACAAACGCTTGACTTTGTAGTGATGTTTATTCCAAACGAAATGATTTTTAGCTTTGTTTACGAGAAATTACCCGATATTCAACAATACAGTAGTGGGCGTAAGGTCATTATGACAGGACCTTTTGGTTTTACGGCTGTACTTAGAATGATTTTACAAGCTCATAAGAATTTCCATCACGAAAAAGGGCTTCGTGAAATATTAGGTCTGATATCAAAATTTCAGGAGGAATACGAAAGGTTCGGTGAAAGTATAGAAAAATTAGGCCGTCAAATCGACACAGTTAAATCTACTTATTTAGAAGTTGAAGGAACTCGTAGTCGTCAACTGTCGCGGGTTGTACGCCAGATCGGTGAGCACTCAGAAAATACTTTAGAAAAGGAATCCTCGCCCAAGAAAATCGAGTAAGAGATTAACTTTTAATCAGATCGATTGTTAGCGCGGCGGTCCAGGAAAAATTACTAGCTCCACTGGGTTGTCCGGTTAAAGGATTGAAGTATTCGTACATTCCAGAATTAGCTACTAGCTCTAAGCTTTTAGATCTTAGCTCCTCTGCTTCTTTGTTAAAGCCATATCGCTTTAATCCATCAATAATCAGCCAATTTGTGTTTATCCATGTTGGACCTTGCCAGTATTTAAATGGGTTAAAGAAGCTGGAGGTCTGGGGCACGCTTGGTATTGGCCACTTGAGGGCAAATTTTTTCTTATCCCTTAGTAATTTTATTAATTGTTCGGCACGCTCCTTGGATATGTTACCGGCATAGAGCGGTAAAAGAGTAGCTATTGTAGGTTCTGTGATTAATTTATGACCAACGAAACTGCGGCTATAGTATTGACTAGTCGACTCATCCCACAACTGTTCAAGAGCCAGTTTACTTCTTTGCATTTTTTGAAGCAAATTCTCAGGAATTGTATGTCCGATATCCTTAGCAATCGTTTGCAAATGAACATTCGCTCTAATTAGTATGCAGTTAAAAGCTAAATCCTCGAGTAAGAAGAGCGAACGAGGAAGTATGGCCTCTGAATTGTAAGCTTTGCGTCTTAGGCGGTGAATAGCGGCCCAATAAGCTATTGCTTCTACGTTGCTCATTCGCTGCTCCGGTGGCACGTGCCGAGTATCACGGCGCACCAAGCTAGCTACCCCATCGAGATGAAGTTTTTCTATTAAGCCTATCCACCAAGGGAAATTGTGTTTGCGCAGCTCGCTAATCCAAGGGGGAGAATTATCAAGCCCCGATTCATAGGGGTGGATTAGGATAATTAAACCTTCACCGTGCGGGTCTCGATCAGCGTATAGCCATTCATGATATCGTAGTAGACCAGGATATATTTGGCGGTACCAAGTGCGACGTTCGGGCAGTTTGAGTTTTTGCCCGATGCATACGGCGGCCTCAGCCAGCAGGGGTGGCTGGGTTATTCCTGACGTCGCAACTTTGTGCGGTGCATAAGGGCTGATATAACTCCGCCATAATTCACGGTGTTGCCTATGTTCATTTTCGCTAGAAAAAATCATATTCGGTAGCATGCCATTGCTCCATTGCCCGCACAGCAAACTTCTGAGTTCAGTTTGAGCACGCTCTATATTCAGATGACGCAGTCCTATTGCAATAAAACAGCTGTCCCACAGCCACTGGTGCGGGTAAAGATCACCAGCTGGCACCGTCCATTTATGTCGGTCATTTTGTTTGAGAACCGCTTGAGCTTTCTCAAGGAGCTCTTCATCGTTCATGCTTTGAGTATAACCATGAGAGGGAATAGTGGATAGTGAATAGGGGGTAGGAATTGATATACTAAAGATAAGATGGAGTATAAAATCCCGGAGATTCGGGAAGCTGCTAAACGGCTTAAGGAGAAATTTGAGAAGCTTGATGAAAAGCGAGCGATTTTGCGTACCCCGGAGTTATTAGCGCTATACGATCGCATTAAAACGCTTCCTCAAGATAGACGTGCTGAATTTGGCAAAGAAGTGAACCAGCTGAAACAAGAGCTGGAAACACTTGTTTCAGTAGCAAAGAGCAATAAGCAGAAAGCAATAAGCCCTTCTATTGACGTTACTGCTCCTTTTGGTATCAATGTGCCGCCAGAAAACCGGCCACAGCTTTTATCGGCGGAAGACGGTAGTAAACATCCACTAATGACGGAATTAGATGAAGTACTGAATATTTTTGGTCGTATGGGATTTACGGCTGTGGAGTCTCGAGAAATTGATGATGATTATCATATGTTTGGTTCACTGAACTTTCCAGAAGACCATCCAGCTAGGGATGACTATGACACCTTTATGACAGACGAAGGATTGATTGCTCCTGCCCACACTTCAACGATGCAAAATCGCGTGCTCAAGCAATACAAATCTGATTTAGAGAAAGGTCGGCCGATTGCAGTTGTAATTCCCGGGCGTACATTTCGTAATGAAGACGTGGATGCACGGCACGAACACACTCTGCATCAGCTGGAAGGTGTTTATGTAAACAAAGGCGTCCATGCCGGGCACCTAATGGCTACATTAAAAGCATTTTTAGAAGAATATTATAGTCAGCAGCTAGAAATTAAAACACAGCCATTCTACTTCCCGTTCACTGAACCGAGTTTTGAATTTACGGTTTCGTGTCCATTCTGTCAAAAAGCTGGTTGCCAGGTGTGCGGCTATCTTGGGTGGATAGAATTATTGGGCTGCGGCATGATTCATCCTAACGTGCTTAAAGAAGGTGGGGTCGATCCAGCAAAGTACACTGGTTTTGCTTGGGGGATGGGGACCATGCGTTTGGTGATGATGAAATATAGTATTGAGGACATCAGACATTTCGAATCCGGTAATTTAGCATTTTTGAGGCAATTCTCATGAAAAAAGATGATGCATTCAATTTTCTTAAAAATAAGTCTTTGTGCGTGCTATCAACTGTCAACGCAAAAGGTAGTCCGGAGTCAGCCTATGTTGGTTTTTCTGTGAATAAAGACCTGGAAGTTATGATAGGCACTTCTAAAAAGTCTCGTAAAGCTCAAAACGTAATTAAGAACCCTAAAGTTTCGCTTGTGTTTTGGGAGGAGGGAAAACAAACGTTACAGTACGAAGGACGGGCTAGGGTGCTTGCCGGTGAAGAACTTGAAAAGAAAAAAAGGGTACACTTCCAAAGAACTCCTGGAGCAAAAAAATACGAAAAGAATCCCGACAATATTTATATTGTTGTTGAACCGGACTGGATTCGCCTAACTGAAAGTGGCCCCGCTGTCTTGGGCGAAATGAGGCTCCACTAATGAAGGTTTCTATCAATTGGGTTAGGGAGATCAATAGAGCATACCGATGCTCTATTGATCCAGCGCCAAATGGAATCGAGGACCTGGTCGAAAAAATTGGAACTCAACTTGGAGCCGTCGAAGAAGTAATTGATGTTGGCAAAAAATATAAAGGAATTGTTATTGCCAAGGTAGTTAAATGCGACAAGCATCCTAATGCCAATAAACTGAAGGTTTGCTTAATTGACGATGGCGGAAAGTTCAAAAACGTTAAACGTACCAAAGACGAGTTGATTGAAGTAGTCTGCGGTGCACCGAATGTAAAAGCTGGGATGATGGCCGTTTGGATTCCACCCAGAAATACGGTGCCAAGTACTTATGATAAAGAACCTCTCATTCTGGAAGCACGAGAAATCCGAGGAGTAGTCAGTAATGGAATGCTAGCTAGCGCTAAAGAGTTGGCGTTAGGAGACGACCATAGCGGTATCCTGGAAATTGACGGTGATGTTAAAGCCGGTGCTGATTTTGCCAAAACCTTCGGTTTGGACGACTACATTATCGATATCGAAAATAAGATGTTCACCCATCGTCCGGACCTATTCGGAATGATTGGTATAGCCAGAGAGTTGGCAGGCATACAACATCAGCGGTTTAAAAGTCCCGAATGGTATCGCGAAGATGCTAAATTACCGGCTGACGGCCGTAAAAATGTATTGAAGTTATCCGTCAAAAATGAACTGCCTAAATTAGTACCACGTTTTTGCGCAGTGGCTATTAAAGATGTAAGAGTTGGCCCTAGTCCGCTATGGCTACGAGGTTATTTAAGTAGAATAGGAATTAAGCCGATTAATAACCTCGTCGATATAAGTAATTATCTTATGTTCGAAACTGCTCAGCCAATCCATATATATGATTTCGACAAAGTAAGAAAGTTAGCCGGCGGTTCCATGGCCGAAATAGTCGTGCGCAACCCCAAGAAGGGTGAAAAAATAACCGTGCTCGGAGGCAAGGTAGTAATACCTTCCGCAGATACGATGATGGTCGCTGCCGGAAACCATTTAATTTGCGTGGGGGGCATAATCGGCGGCGCTAATAGTGAGGTAGACGAGACTACCACAAATATAATCGTTGAAGCAGCTAATTGGGATATGAACCTGATTAGAAAAACAGCCATGGAGCTTGGACTATTCACTGAGGCGGCGACCCGATTTACTAAGAACCAAAGCCCATTGCAGAATATGGCAGTAATAGTCAAGGCTGTGGATGATATTAAGCGGCTCGCCGGTGGGCGCGTTGCCAGCCCAACGGTCGATATATTTACCAAATCAGCTGAGCTAAAAGCTCATGGCCAGCCTTCGATTCATGTAACTCAAGACTTTATTAATGAACGCCTTGGTCTAGAGTTGCCCGCCAAAGAGATGGCAAGCCTATTGGGAAATGTCGAATTTAAAGTTAAGATTAGCGGCGAGAACCTACAGATTGAGGCGCCTTTTTGGCGTACGGATATAGAGATCCCAGAAGACATCATCGAAGAAATTGGCCGTTTGTATGGCTATGACCATTTGCCGATGGAACTGCCATCGCGAGATCTGAACCCGGCCAAACTAGATGCTTTACTTAGCTTTAAATCGAAGCTGAGGAATATCCTATCGGCGGCCGGTGCCAACGAAGTTCTAACCTATAGCTTTGTTCATACTCGACTATTGGAAGCGGTAGGTCAGGACCCGAAAGAGGCTTTTCACATTCGCAATGCGTTAAGCCCAGACCTGCAGTATTACCGTTTGAGCTTAACTCCTAGCTTGCTAGAAAAAGTCCACCCGAACATCAAAGCTGGTTTTGACGAATTCGCGCTTTATGAAATTGGCAAAGGCCATAATAAATCCATGAAAGACGAAACAGAGAAGGACCTTCCTAAGGAGTTTGAGATGCTTTCACTGGTATTCAGCTCGCGGAATAAATCGCTAAAACAGGCCGGATCTCCACTATATGAAGCACGTAAATATCTGGACTATTTAGCTGAAGAAGTAAGCCTGGAGCTGGAATATAAACCAATTGAAAAAGAAGAACAATATCAGGTGGCGAAACCTTTTGACCATAATCGTTCGGCTCAAGTGTGGGAAATTAAATCAAAGTTGCCGCTTGGCATGATTGGCGAATATAGACAGTCCGTGGCTAGTAGTTTAAAACTGCCTCCATATTCTGCCGGGTTTGAAATTGGTATTGAGCAATTACTAGCTGCTAGCCTGCCACACAGGAATTACCAGCCGCTCAACCGCTTTCCACCTTTAGTACAAGATATTTGCTTGCGCACAGACGTAAACAGAAGCTATGCTGAACTTGAAGAATTTGTAAAGGAACAACTCCGGCTAGCCGCTAAGGAACATGGTTACATTTTTGAATTGCATCCCACTGATATATTCCAAAGACCGAATGACAAAAATCATAAACAAACGACTTGGCGGGTAATTTTGAACCATCCTGAACGTACCTTGACGACCGAAGAAGTTAACAAAGTACTTGATAAAATAGCACTAGCCGCTAAAGCGAAATTGAAGGCTGAAAGGATTTGATATAAATGGCAAGTATTAACTGGAGTAAGATAAAGGGTTTTTTTAGGCGAGCTTTTTGGCTGGTAATGATTCTACCGTTGATGGCGGGGGTGATAGTAGGAGTCATTGCTTTTGTTCAGTCAAATCACCAGAACAATAATAACCAAACCCAACCGCCTACACAAAATGGGAAGAAACTTCCCAACTTTATGCCCATCGCTCATGTAGATAGCTTGCAAAAGATTGACCAAAAAGCTGGTAGCGGCCCTGAAGTTAAGAGTAATTCGACTGTGACAGTAGTTTATAGTGGTGCTGTGGCAGCTAGTGGCATTATTTTTGACAGTTCTGAAAACACTGGCCAGCCGGCGACCTTCCAGCTAAACCAAGTTATTAAAGGCTGGGCAGATGGTCTACAAGGTATGAAGGCGGGCGGTCAGCGCCGCTTATTGATTCCAGCGGCATTGGGTTATGGAGCCACTCCTCCAGCTGGTTCTGGAATTCCAGCCAACGCTGATCTTGTTTTTGACGTCACGCTACTCGATGTAAAGTAGTGTGTGCATATTTGGTGCTAAAAACACTACATGTAGCGTACTTGACGATATAGACGACACAAGCTATATTAATTTAAGCGAGAGCATTAATTTAAAACCCAAACAACAAAAAAGGAGGGTATAGGTGACTAAAAACATTACTATTTTTACTACCAACACGTGTGCGTATTGTGGCATGGTCAAGAAATTTTTGGACATGAAGGGCATGCACTACGAGGTAGTAAATCTAGATGAACATCCTGACAGACAAGAAGAAGTTTTGAAAATGAGCGGTGCGTTAACTGTGCCTGTAACGGTCGTGACTAAACAAGATGACTCACAGCAGGTAGTTGTGGGATATAACCTCGCTCAGTTAGCCCCGGCTGTAGCCTAAAAGTTTATCATTTACCGACTGCCATTGGCCAAATTATTTATCATTTTGACATTTTCAAAAACTATCTTAGTAAATGTACAATGGTAAATAATTGTGAATTGGAAAATGTCTAATGGAAAATAAAAAAGGCACCAGGGAAGATCCGCGGGATCTAATTATTATTGGTGCTGGGCCAGCCGCTTTGAGTGCTGCAATTTACACCTGTAGAGAGGATATTGATACACTTATATTCGAAAAAGGTGTGATTGGGGGCCTAGCGGCAGTTACGGATTGGGTCGATAATTATCCAGGTTTTGCTAAAGGTGTGGCCGGGCTTGAATTATCGCAGGCTATGCAAGATCAGGCCGAACGTTTCGGAGCCAAATTTGAACTGGGCGAGGTACAAAAACTAGAGATTGAAGGCCCTCTAAAGAAATTAACAACGACTAGTGGTGATCTTTATGCCAAATCAGTTTTAATTGCCACGGGAAGCGAGTATAGAAAGATTGGCGTGCCTGGCGAGGATGAATATTACGCCAAAGGCGTACATTATTGTGCCACTTGCGATGGAGCTTTTTATAGAGACAAAAAGCTGGTAGTGGTAGGCGGAGGTAACTCAGCAGCTCAAGAATCCCTTTTCTTAACTAAATTTGCCAGCCAAATTGAGATGTTAGTCAGAAGCGAGCTAAGAGCTAGCGATGTATTGATCCATGAACTTGATAAACACAAACATAAAATCACTATCCACCTTGGCACAACTACGGACATGATTGTCGGCAAAGACGGTAAAGTTATAAAAGTCGTTGGTACTGATAAGAAAACTGGCAAAAAAGTTGAATTTCTGACCGATGGCGTCTTTGTGTTTGTGGGTCTTGATCCAAACACTAAATTTCTTAAAGATAGCGGCGTAGAGCTTGATGAACGTAACTTTGTAAAAACCGACGAACACCTAATGACTAAAATTCCCGGTGTTTTTGTGGCTGGCGATGTTCGGTCGGGTGCTACATTACAAATAGCCAGCGCTAGTGGCGAGGGAGCCACGGCAGCACTTATGATTCGCGAATATTTAGAATCTCTTAAACGTGGGCCAGTGCCAGAAGCGGTAGTTGGTCATCCTCAGCCTTACTAAGAGTAACTGCGGTATTCACATGGTATTATTAGGTTTGTCACTAAAAGGAGCATTCAGATGAGAAAGTTGGTTGTTGGAGTAGTTGTAATCGCAATTATTGCTGGAGTTGTAGTAGCCCTAATCGTCAGTGGAGGTAAGGATAATTCAAAGCCAGCAGCAAATACGCAAAATTCTGGTGGTGATCATACTCAAATGAACATGGATAATTCGAACAACAATACTAGCTCCACGCCTGCTTCAGCAGATAAAGTTAGTATTAGTGATTTTAGTTTTTCGCCGGTTGCTATAACAGTTAAAAAAGGTACCACTGTAACTTGGACTAACAATGACAGTATCTCGCACACCGTAACATCTGATACAGAGCACGGGCCCAATAGCTCTACAGTCAGTAGCGGTCAGACTTATAGCTTTACATTTAATGATGAAGGTACATTTAACTACCATTGCAGCATCCATCCGCAAATGCAGGGTACAGTAACCGTGACCGAATGAGAACTTACTGAAAATCCTTAAACCCGTGTAAAATAAGGATATAAAACTGAAGGAGAACTATGCCTGACTTTCATAAAATCCTTGATCCAGGTGATTGGCAGAATGGATTCGTAAATACTGTATCAGAGATTCCCGAGGGTTCGATATTGAAAATAGAATGGGATACAGATAGTACCGCCTTCATTGTAGATCGAGTTGAGCCGCAAATATTTGCGAAACCCGTAGGTTACGGATTTATACCTAAGACATTGGATGAAGATGGCGATGGACTAGATACACTAATAGTCAGTTCTGAACCGGTGCCTACTGGCGTCTGGCTAAAAGCAAGGATTCTTGGTGTTATGAATTTTGAAGATGATGGTGAGATGGATCATAAGATTGTTGTAGTCCCGGCAGATGATCGAGACACCGCGGATAAATTAATCAATCTGGAAGATTTAGGAGAAGGCTGGAAGCGCAAAGTAGAGCATCACTTCAACCACTATAAAGATCTTAAAAAACCTGGCAGCACCAAAGTATTGGGATGGGGCGATATTGAAGAAGCCAAAAAAGTGATCCAAGAATCTATCGCTCGAGCTCAGAACAGCGCGAAATAAACTTAGCCAGGTTTTATCCAAGCGAACATCTCTTGTCCGCATAAGCGCAAGCATATACAATACAAACTGTAACTTATTAATGAGGGTGGTAAATGAAAACTAAAATTGCTATCAACGGTTTTGGCAGAATCGGTCGCAATGCTTTTAAGATCGCGTTCGAAAGAGATGATCTCGAAGTTGTAGCCGTTAATGATCTAGCTGACCCTAAAACTCTGGCCTATTTACTAAAACACGACAGTAACTACGGCGCCTATCAGTATGATGTAGGCTCAGATGACCGAAACATAATTGTTAACGGCCAAAAAATTCGTATGCTGGCCGAGAAGGATCCTCTAAAACTGCCGTGGAAAGACCTGGGGGTCGAGGTGGTTGTGGAATCTACAGGCCGATTTACCAATAGCGAAGATGCTAGCGCCCATCTAAAAGCCGGTGCTAAAAAAGTAGTTATAAGCGCGGCCACTAAGAGCAAAGACATCAAGACGATCGTTATCGGAGCTAATGACGAAGATCTTTCAGGCGCGGGGGATCTTATAAGTAATGCATCTTGTACGACTAACAGTGTGGCAGCGGTAATGGCTATTTTAGATAATGCATTTGGTATAGAAAAAGCCATGCTTACCACTGTGCACAGTGATACAGCTAGCCAGACCTTGACCGATAGTCCCACTAAAGATGTCAGAGAAGGTCGTGAAGCGCCTCAGAATATAGTGCCTACTACTACAGGGGCAGCGACTGCAGTAGCTCTGACCGTACCTAGCTTACAGCAAAAGTTTGATGGCCTGAGCGTACGCGTGCCGACCCCAGTTGTTTCACTTAGTGATGTAACCATGCTTTTTAAGCGAGACGTCACTAAAGAAGAAATTAATGAGGTACTCAAAAAAGCTGCTGCCGACCCTTACTACCAAGGCATACTAGATGTGTCTGATGAACCGCTGGTTAGCACTGACTACATCGGTAACAGCTATTCAGGTATTGTAGATTTGGAACTCACCAATGTCGTAAGTGGCAATCTTGCCAAAGTAATCGTTTGGTATGACAACGAGTGGGGATATAGTAACCGCTTAGTTGAATTAACGGCTGATGTTGCTCGTATGTTGCATGAAAACAGTCAGGATGTTCACCAGGCCCAGATTAATGATGCGGAAAAAGACGCCAACGACCCCGAGGCTCAACCACCGACTGCACCAGCTCTGCCAGATGATACTCAATCTGGAGATATTGAAAGTGAGCCAAAAATCACTCCAGAATATATCGACCATCCAGAGGTGAACGAACACTCGCTGGAGAGGCCGGAACAATCTGAACATGAACTTTTAGAAGCTCCAGATACACCTAAAGTTTACGTACAGGATAAGTCCGCTGAGTCCACCGATGACCACGATAATGCAGCTGACGGTGATGACAGTCAAGGTCCAGCCTACATATTGGGAGGTTCTAACGAAAAGAAAGAAGAAAAGGATAAGCGTCCACCTGTTCCTTCTGATTATGACTTCCCCGCCGAAGCCAAGAATATCGACGGCGTCCACAGGTTCTGAAATGGTGCATTTCTATGACGCCCAAGGGGTCGTTTTATGAAGATTGCCTTAGCGTCAGATCATACCGGATTTGAGCAGTTAGTTGAGCTGTCTGATTATCTTGAATTATTAGGGCACACAGTCCATAACTTCGGGCCTGAATCTCTAAACCCGGATGATGATTATCCGGATTTTATCATTCCAGCTGCGCGTTCTATTGCCAATGGAGAGTATGAAGTAGGTATTGTTCTGGGCGGCGATGGGCAAGGCGAAGCCATGGCTGCTAATAAAATAAAAGGCATCAGGTGTGCTGTAATTTATGGGCCAGCTATGCCTCAACGCGTAGTTGATATTAACGGCAGAGTCAGCCATAACCCATACGAAGTCGTAAGATTGACTAGACTCCATAATGATTCCAATATGCTTAGTTTAGCCACTCGTTTTATGGCCTTTAATGATGTGAAGAATATTATTAAGCTTTGGTTAGAAACGCCGTTCAGCCAAGAAGAACGACATCAACGACGGATAGATAAATTTAAGCAGTTCGGAAGTTAAGATGGCCATTATTTGCCCTTCCATTCTGGCAGCTGACGAAAGTGACTATCGAAAAGAGATTGAAAAAGTTGTCCAGTTTGCGCACCGTATTCAGATTGATCTGACAGACGGCCAGTTTGCTCCGCATAAAACAGTAACGCCAGAAGAGGCCTGGTGGCCGGCTGGATTTAGAGCCGATTTTCATTTGATGTATAACGACCCGGTCCCAGCAATCAACAAAATCTTACAGCATAAACCACATCTGATTATCATTCACGCCGAAGCCGAAGGAGATTTTGAGCACGTGAGTGCGTTATGCCGTAATAATTCAGTCAAACTAGGAGTGGCTTTATTGCCGACGACCGCCGCTGATACTATATTTTCGGCAATAGACAAGATAGATCATGTGCTTATATTTAGCGGTGAATTGGGTAGTTACGGTGGTCATGCAGATGTATCGTTGTTAGAAAAGGTCAAAGAGCTGAAAAGTCAACGTAATGATCTAGAAATTGGCTGGGATGGAGGCGTCAATGACCAGAATATTTCACAGCTAGTATTCGGTGGCGTTGACGTTATAAATGTAGGCGGCTATATCCAAGACGCCGAGCATCCAGAACATGCCTACCATTCCCTAGAACGGATTGCTGAAGAAACCGCAACGACGTAGTGAGTAGTGGATAGATGTTTAGCACTACCCACTGCCCATTAATCTCGCTATAATCTTAAGCGAGATGGCGGATCATAAGCGAAAAAAACAATATTCTTTGCCGGCTTTGGAAAAAAAAGCTATCGAAATCCGCGAAGATATTATTAAAATGCTCGAACGGGCAGGTAGCGGGCATTCAGCTGGCCCATTAGGCTTGGCAGACATATTCACTGCGCTGTATTTTCATGTTTTAAAACACGATCCCAAAAAACCGGATTGGAATGAGCGAGATATCCTTATTCTTAGCAATGGCCACTGTGTACCTGTGCGTTATGCAGCTATGGCGCACGCTGGATATTTTCCTAAGAAAGAACTCCTTACACTACGTCAGTTCGGATCACGATTACAGGGTCATCCTGAACGCCTGCGTCTTCCTGGCCTTGAGACAACTAGCGGCCCTTTAGGATCTGGCTTGAGCCAATCAGTTGGCATTGCTTTGGCATTGCGGATGGACAAAACGCAACACCGCTGGGTTTATTGCCTCATGAGTGATGGCGAACAGGATGAGGGTAATACATGGGAAGGCGCAATGCTAGCAGCTAAGTATAAATTAAATAACATTATAGCTATCACTGACCGCAATAACATCCAGATTGACGGTCCGACCGAAAGGGTAATGCCACTAGAGAATCTCAGAGATAAATGGGAGGCATTTGGTTGGCATGTTTTGGAGATCGATGGCAATGACATAGAAGCTGTAATTGATGCTTGTAGTATGGCGAAAGCGATTGTCGAAAAACCGGTTATGATTATTGCTCATACAATTCCTGGAAAAGGGGTCGATTTTATGGAATATGACTTCCACTGGCATGGTTCGCCTCCCAATCACGAACAAGCTGTTAAGGCCCTTAAAGAGCTGCGTACTTTGTGCGGTAAAATCCGGAGCGAACATGAATAGCCGGATGACCCTAGGAGTGCTATTACTACTGTCTGGACTTATAGTACTATTCTTGAACTTTATTCCTTATGCGCGCGGACCGCTTTTAAGTTGCATAGCCGGAAAAGAATATCAACAGACGCAATACGGGGTGCCTTATGTATACAAAAAGAAAAGTATCTTACCTGACAAATGCGGACTAGATGATGAGACTCATTATTTAAGCGGGCAGGAGATAAGCCGGTCTGCGCTATTACATCTTAAAAAAACTGAAATCGTAAATAGCGGATTAATTATTAATTCTGTTATATTTTTGAGTCTCGTATCGGGTGGTTTTATGCTCCTAAGGAAGGGTAAATAAAGAGCAATGCACTTAGCAACCAGCTGGGACACTCAAGAGTCGACTCGAAAGGGATTTGGCAAAGGATTATTAGAAGCCGGCCAGAAGTCAGGGGCGATTGTGGCGCTATGTGCGGATCTAACCGAATCAACTAATATGCACTTTTTTGCCGAGGCATTTCCTGAACGTTTCATAGAGGTTGGTGTGGCCGAACAGAATCTTGTTACCGTCGGATCAGGTTTAGCAGCAATGGGAAAGATACCATTTGTTTCTAGCTACGCCGCCTTTAGCCCTGGGCGCAATTGGGAACAAATTCGTACTACTGTTGCTCTGAATGATCGGCCAGTGAAAATTATCGGATCTCACGCCGGGCTCTATACGGGTGCAGATGGTGCTACTCACCAGATGCTAGAAGACTTAGCATTAATGCGAGCTTTGCCTAATATGACTGTGATTGCTCCGGGAGATAGCCTAGAAGCTGAACGAGCAACGTTGGCCATGGCTGCTGACGAAAAACCAAACTATATGCGCTTGACCAGAGAAGCAACTCCAATTATTACAACCGAAAACACACCGTTTGAAATCGGGAGAGCATATGTATACCTACCAGGAGTCGATGTAAGTTTAATTGCTACCGGTGTTATGACTTATCAAGCCATGGTAGCGGCAAAAATCTTAGCTAAAGATAATATTTCAGCCGAAGTTGTTCACGCTCCGACCATTAAGCCATTAGATGAGGCTACCATAGTTCAAAGCGCTGCTAAAACTCAGCACGTGGTCACTATAGAAGAAGCTCAAATTAATGGAGGATTAGGGAGTGGGGTCGCTGAACTCTTGGGGGAAAAATTGCCAACGGTTATGATCAGAATCGGCATGAAAGATCATTTTGGCGAAAGTGGTAAACCAGAGCAGTTGCTAAGACACTTTGGTTTAGACGCAGATCACATAGCCATAACAACCCACGGTCTTTTAATGGATCATAAGGGCCATAAGCATTAATAAAATGTCATCAATATCTCAAATTAGAAAAAATTGTCAGCTAGCTAGAGAAGCATTTGATAGAGCGCGCAGAGAACATTATGCGTTGGGGGCATTTAATTTGGATAATCAAGAGACTCTAATAGCCGTGGTGCGTGCAGCTATTGCCAAGAAGGCTCCGGTTTTGGTAGAAGTTAGTAAGGGTGAAGTAGACGCTATGGGATTGGCTAATGTGCGTGATCTAGTCGATAACTATAAAGAGCAATATAGCGTGGAAATGTATATCAACCTGGATCATAGCCCAACAGTCGAAGATGCTGTGGCCGGTATTAACGCGGGATTTGAGTGTATTCACATAGATATTTCCCAGGCTGATCATAATGCCACTAGGGAAGAAATTATAGAAAAGACTCAACAGGTCGTTAAAGCAGCTCAACTAACGGGAGCGATGGTAGAAGGCGAAGAACACTATTTTGCAGGTAGTAGTAATTTACATACTGAGAAGATCGATTATCAGGAAGTTAAAAAACTGCAGACTAAGCCAGAAAGTGCTGCCGATTTTGTAAGGGCCACAGGCATAGATACTTTTGCTGCGCAAATTGGCAATTTACACGGAGCATATCCGATGCCGAAGATTCTGGATTTAGAGCTACTCCGACAAATACGAAACGCCGTCGACTGTAATATATCTTTGCACGGCGGAAGCGATACACCACCTCACTATTTTAAAGAAGCGGTCAAAATTGGCGTAAGTAAGATAAACATAAACTCGGATATGAGGGTCGCTTATCGCAGGACACTTGAAAAAGTTCTAAAAGAAAATAAATCAGAATATGCGGTGGTCAAGTTGATGGACGAGGTTATTGATGCGGTCCAGAAAGTCGTGGAATCAAAGATAGATATGTTTAACAGTGCCGCAAAGGCCAAAATTTCTTAACCCTCTTGTGCTAAAATAAGCTCAAGAATTATGGTAGAGAAACGACTGGATGTCTTGGCTGTCGGTAATGTTGTTTCTGATATTTTTATACGGCTATTTGATGAAGGCGCTAGGGTAGAGAATACTCCTAAGGGACCGGTGCTAAGCATGAGCTACGGTACTAAAGTACCTTTTGATTTTTCTGAATCGGTTCCAGCAGTTGGTAATGCTGCTAACGCGGCAGCTGCCTTTTCTAAATTGGGCCTAGAAACAGGGTTAGTATCGAATGTGGGCGAGGATAACGAGGGCCGCGAAATTATAGCGACTCTGCGTAAGTCCGGTGTCGATACCAGATTTATCCATATCAACCCCGCCAAAAAAAGCCAAGTCCATTTTGTACTCTGGTACAAAGAGGATAGAACAATATTAGTAAGGGACCAGGTGCAATTTGAATACCATTGGCCACGTTTTAGAGTAATTGATATTCCAAAATGGATATATTTTAGTTCAGTTGGTAAGACTAATGTTGAATATGACGATCAGATTGCTGCTTGGCTACAGGCGCACAGCGATGTCAAATTAGCCTTTCAACCCGGTACATTCCAAATCGAGACAGGCGCACATCGTTTAAGAGCACTTTACCAAAAAGCCGAGATCTTAGCTGTAAATAGAGAAGAGGCGACTACTATTTCCGGTGGCCATCATGACGACATACAAGATTTATTTGATAGGTTACACAGCTTGGGCCCCCGTATTGTGGTAATAAGCGACGGTCACAAAGGAGCTTACGCCAGCGACGGTACAAATAAATACAAAATGCCGATCTATCCTGACCCTAAGGCTCCGTATGAGCGTACGGGTGCGGGCGATGCTTTTACATCGACCTTTGTAGCGGCAATTGCCAAAGGAGCTGACATTCAAGGTGCCTTATTATGGGCGCCGATTAACGCTATGAGCGTAGTCCAGAAAATTGGTGGCCAGGCGGGCTTATTAAGCGAGCGAGAAATTAATCATTTCTTGCGTATTGCTCCCGAGAATTATCATCCTGAGAAGATACACTAATGTCTAAATACTTTGCTAATTTGTTTGACCAGCCAGAAGCAGAAATCAAAAAGCACATATCTAAATTCGAACATGCTTGCGGCTATCCGAGCGAAGATGTGCGGCTAATGGCTGAGAATAAGCAAAAACTTCGGGCTAAGCTACATCAGATGGGCTTGGATGCAGATGATACTACAGACGAAGAGCTCTACTACGCCCTACTAGCTCAGTTTGCAAAAGACGCTGCTTCGGTAGATAGAGCTATGGGTGTTAGCGACGATACTAATTTGGATGAAAGACTAAATAAAGCAAAACAGCTTGTCCAACACTGTGCTTCCTCGAATGAGATGTGGGTGGTTAAGACGGCGGCTGCCAAATCCGTTTTATCAAAAAATCCACCTAAGTCTCTGGCTAAAAAACTGCACTATCGTAGCAGCAGCTCACTTATCAAACGCGAAGACACCAACGTGCTGTATATCGTTGCAGATGTTCTAGAGTCTAATAGCTGGAAACGGTCCACAGCTAAGCACATAGCTCAATTAAATGCTTCTAGCTATGAACTTAGGCCGCTAAAAATAGTCAAACTTCCCTCTGTGTTAGCCAAGGAGGGGGAGCCTAAATCTGCCGTGCTTTGTGATCGACGGTTTGGAACAGTGGCGATTTGGCCATCAGCCAAACTGGAAGAAAGCTCAGTTCTGGCGCTGACCATATTGTTTTTGTCCGGGTGGCACGAGCTAAACCCCAGCGGCTATGCCGAGTCTCTTCATGAGCTTAGCCCAGCACTACGTTGGTGGGCTGACTCTGAATATTTGCTTTCTGATGGCAAAGCACCTGTTTCATTCAATTTAAAAGACGTGGCATTTAATTATCTATGGAAACACGACGTTACTAACGCACAAAAACAGCATGGCCGTCAAAACTTATGGAAAGAATTAATGAACAGATATCAACAAATCACACCCGGTATATCCGAAGAGCTCGGTGATATAGCAGGTAATATTAGCAGTGTTACAAAGATTCAGCCCAGATTACCAATTGCTGATGAATTAGCGACGGAATATGTTACGGTAGAGTAATCTATGAGTGGGAAATATCAGATATGTGTGTCAGGGGCAGCGAGAGGCCCGAGCGTTGAACACGGGGCTGAGCTTGCGCGTTTAGTTGGCGCTGCTATCGCCAAAGGCGGACACAGTCTACTGACTGGAGCAACGCTTGGACTACCCGATCATGCCGCCTCTGGCTACAAAGCGGCTGGCGGTAAAATGAGCTTAGGTTTGAGCCCGGCGGCTAGCAAAGTCGAACATCTTATGAAGTACAAACTACCTATTAAGAATTACGACGCCATCTTATATACCGGTTTACACTACGGCGGCCGAGATGCGTTGCTAATTAACTCATCTGATGCAGTAGTTACAATTGGGGGGAGGTTAGGCACATTGCACGAGTTTACTATCGCTGCCGAGACTCATACACCTATAGGTATTTTGGAAAGCGCTGGAGGTATAAGCGCTCAAATTCAAGGTCTGCTAAAACTATTGCCTAATGCAAAGGCAGAACTGGTAGTATTTGAAGAAGAGCCTGAAAAATTGATATTTAAACTGACACAAATGCTAGACAAACTTCACTCTCAATATACGAATATCTACAGGTAGCAGAACAAGCAGTAAGTATAAAATATGAAGAAATATGCCCCAGCAGGCTTCACTATAGTTGAAACAGTGCTCTTAGTAGCTGTTGTTATAATCGTGGGTTTAATAGGGTGGTATATCTGGCATCGCCACGACCAGAACTCCGATATCAGCTCGTACGCTGATTGCGTTAAAGCCGGCTATCCTATCCAGGAAACCTACCCATCGGCCTGCAAAGCTAAGAGTAAAAGTTTCAAAAATCCAAACGATCAACTTGGTGGTATATGTGTAGTAGGTGCTGGTGGCCCGTGCAACGCCAACTCTTTGGGTATTAAGAAATGGCGTTTGCAATTAGGCCTAACCTCAAAAATAGGCGATGCATATTATGAATTTGAACAAAACGAACCAGATACACTCTTTTTGAGTACAAAAAACCTAAAAGAACTGGCTAAAAAAATAAGCTGTTCATATGGACTGAGGGGTGTAGAATATCAACGCAGCCAAAATCCTAATGATAATAATAATCCAAAAAAAGAATCAATTAAGATCGGAGAGTACTATTACTTTGAACCCTTAAGAATCCTTCCCGCATGTGCTATTCAAACATCACCGGAGAGTCAAAGAGCAGGAGACATTTTACAAGCTCTAAAGCAATCCTTTGCTCAATCCACCTCTTATTAATACAACCTGCTTGATACAATGAGATGATATGTCTAAGTTTGGGCTCAAAAGCAATTATAAGCCGACCGGGGATCAGCCGTCGGCTATTGATAAGCTAAATCAAGGATTAAAAGCTGGCGAAAAACATCAGACTCTGCTTGGCGTAACTGGTAGTGGTAAGACCTTTACTATGGCCAATGTGATTAACGAGCAGCAGAGGTCGACTCTAGTGCTGTCTCACAATAAAACTTTAGCCGCCCAGCTTTATAACGAATTCCGCCAATTTTTCCCGGATAATGCCGTACATTACTTTGTCAGTTACTTTGATTATTACCAGCCCGAAGCTTATGTGCCTCGAAGTGATACATACATTGAAAAAGACAGCGATATCAACGAAGAAATTGACCGATTACGCCACGCTGCCACCGAGGCACTATTATCTAGAAGAGATGTAATTATTGTCGCCAGCGTGTCTTGTATTTACGGCATTGGGTCTGTTGAAGACTATTCAAACATGACCGTTAGACTTAGGCAGGGAGAGCGCCGCCTTCGCGACAAGTTACTTCGTCAATTAACAGATATCCAGTACCGCCGGAATGATATGGCGTTTGAACGCGGTAATTTTCGAGTTCGAGGCGACGTAGTTGATATTTTCCCGGCTGGCGATGAGGCGGCTTACAGAGTTGAGTTCTTTGGCGATGAGATCGAGAAAATGACACGGATAAATCCTCTAACTGGCGAAATAGAGAAAATACTTAACCAGTTAAGTATTTTTCCAGGGTCTCACTACGTTACACCTGAAGAGAAACTTAAGAGAGCAATTGTCAAAATCCAGGCTGAAACCGATGAAAGATTAAAGTGGTTCAAAAAACAGGGTAAACTCCTGGAAGCACAAAGATTGGAACAGCGCGTGAAATTCGATATTGAAATGCTCGAGCAGACCGGTTTTGTAAAAGGGATTGAAAACTACAGCCGTTACTTAACAGATCGTGAAGAAGGCGAGCAGCCAGCAACTCTCCTAGATTATTTTCCCGATGACTACTTAATGTTCATCGATGAATCACACATGACTATTCCTCAGGTCCGTGGTATGTATCACGGCGACCGCTCTCGTAAGGAAGTTCTTGTAGAGCATGGCTTCCGCCTCCCTAGCGCTTTGGATAATCGCCCCCTGACTTTCTCTGAGTTCGAGAGGCACATGAACCAGATAATCTATGTCAGCGCTACTCCAGCTGAATATGAATTATCCCGTAGCCCGGAGCCAGTGCAACAGGTAATTAGACCTACCGGCTTGCTTGATCCGGAAATAGAAGTGCGCCCGATTGAGGGACAGATAGATGACTTAATTGCCGAAATTCGGACTAGGATTGAGAAAAAGCAGAGGGTTTTGGTTACCACGTTAACCAAACGCATGGCAGAAGATTTAGCTGAGTATATTGGCGATTTAAATATTAAAGTTATGTATCTACATTCGGAGATCGATACTTTGGAGCGGACAGACATTCTGCGGGACCTTAGGTTGGGTGTCTATGACGTTCTGGTTGGAATTAACTTACTGCGCGAAGGGCTGGATTTGCCGGAAGTCAGTCTGGTCGCTATCATCGATGCCGATAAGGAAGGCTTTCTGCGATCAGAACAAGCCTTAATCCAAACAATTGGCCGGGCAGCAAGACACGTTGAAGGAAGAGTATTGATGTACGCCGATAAAATCACTGGCAGTATGAAGCGGGCAATTGATGAAACTAACCGCCGTCGGGAAATCCAGGAGGCTTACAATAAAGAGCACGGGATCACACCTAAAAGTATCAGCCGCGAAATTGGTGAAATGCTGCCTAGGGCAGTACAAGAAGAAAAACCCAAGCTTGACCTAAGAAAGATACCAAAAGAGGAGTACAACTATCTAATTCGTGATTTAACTTCCCAAATGGACCTAGCTGCCGCCAACTTAGAATTCGAAAAAGCCGCCGAACTCAGGGACTTAATAGCAGAAGTCAAATCTAAGCTATAACCTCTGGTATACTAACCTTTAGATTATGAGTAAGCTGACACGGGATCAGGTCTTAAAATTGGCCCACTTGAGCCGGCTAAAACTAACAGACGAAGAAATCGAACGTTTTCGTGTAGAGCTGTCGGAAATCTTGACCTATGTCGAGAAACTTGATGAAGTAGATACTTCCGGGCTAAAGCCAACTTATCAAGTTACGGGACTCAAAAATATTATGAGACAGGATGAAGAAATTGAATATAAGGCAAAACCAAAAGATTTGTTAGATAGTGCGCCTGCACTTGAAAATAATCAGTATAAAGTCAAAAGAGTCTTGGGCTAAATATGGGAGCCTGGCCATCAATCAGTGATATTGCCGCCGGTGTTCAAGCGGGTGAGATTACGGCCTCTGATATGGCCAAACGAGCATTTGAAAAAATTGAATTATCGAAGGAATTCGATGCCATCATTTCAGTCACTAAGGACAGAGCTCTTGAAAGAGCTGGCGCCATTGACGAACGCGTCAAAAAAGGAGAGTCAATCGGTCCATTAGCCGGAGTGCCATTTATCGCCAAAGACAACTTCTTAACTTTTGGTGGCAAATCCACAGCCTCCAGTAATATGCTTAAAGACTTCGAAGCTCCCTACCAGGCTACTGCTATAGAAAAACTGGAAGAGGCGGGTGCTATTTGCGTGGCTAAGTCGAACCTAGACGCCTGGGCTCATGGAGCCAGCACCGAAAATAGTGATTTTTTTGTAACTAAAAATCCGCATGATAAAACGCGGGTGCCCGGAGGAAGTTCCGGAGGTTCAGCAGCAGCCGTAGCCTTAGGCCTGGTTCCTTTCGCGCTTGGTACCGACACCGGTGGTTCAACCCGCCAGCCAGCCAGCTTTTCCGGCTGCGTCGGCTATAAACCGACATATGGTTTGATCTCCCGCTCTGGCGTGGTGGCAATGGCTAGTAGCACAGATACCATTGGTACTTTGGCGATGACAGTTAATGACGCCGCCACCGTTATTGATGTGCTGGCCGGTCGTGACGAGTTGGATGGTACTACCATTGACAGTGACTCCGAAGGCTACCATCAGCCATCTAGATTTGAGCTAAATGGTGTAAAAGTAGGCATCATTGAAGAATATATGGGTGAGGAGCTTGACAAGGGCGTGCGGGATCAAATTGAAGTCGCGGCCCAAAAGCTGGAAAAGGCCGGAGCTCAAATTAAAAAAGTAAGCTTGCCGTCTATGCCGCTATCGTTAGCCGTTTACTACATTATTTGCCCAGCTGAAGTAAGTAGTAATCTTTCTCGATATGATGGCCAGCGTTATGGGCATAGCGCTGATTCGGCCAAGTATCTAGACGAAAGTTATTTTTTGAGTCGTGAGGAGGGGTTCGGAGCGGAGGCTAAGCGTAGGATTATGATTGGCGCACACGTCTTATCAAGCGGTTACTATGATGCTTATTACAAAAAAGCCCAAACAGTTCGGACAAAAATTATAAATGAGCTTAAGCACGCTTTTGAAGGTGTCAATTTCTTAATTGGACCGGTATCGCCTACTACAGCTTTTAAAATTGGTGAGAAATCTGGCGATCCGTTGCAAATGTATTTAGCCGATCTTATGACTGTCGGTGCTAATATTGCCGGTAACCCAGCTATCAGCGTCCCGGCCGGCCAAACAAATGGCCTACCCGTTGGATTGCAAATAGTTGCTCCTCAAAAAGGCGACAGACAGCTGCTGGCTGTAGCTAAGGCATTTGAGGCTTTGATGTCATGACAGTCATATTTCTAATTATCGCAATTGTATTTGGAATAATTATATTAGCTGTAGTTGGCAGGCTCGGTAAGAAGTTTGCGCGTCCTTTAAATCATGAATATTTCGAATCTAGGTGGTCCGATCTATTAACTCGAGTCAAGACCCCAGATGGCATGATACTAGCCATAATTGACGCAGATAAGCTACTAGACGAAGCGTTACGTAAAAAAGGATTTAAAGGTAAGACTATGGGCGAACGCTTAGTAGCTGCTCAGCATTCATTGAGCAACAACGATAATGTTTGGTATGCGCACAAGCTACGCAACCGTCTAGTTCATGAACCGGATGTGCGCTTGCGTAAGAATGAAGCCAGGTCTGCCCTAGAAGGGATTAAACAAGGGCTAAGAGATTTGGGAGCATTATGAATACAAAGAACAATAAACAAAGAACAATAAACAGGACTACTTATTGCTTATTGTTGATTATTGATTGGGGGAATATATGAAATATATTCCGACGATCGGTATTGAAACTCATGTACAGCTTAAAACTAAAACTAAGCTATTCTCGGGTGTAAGCAACGACGCTCGAGGCGCTCCGCCTAATAGTTTAATTTCTCATATTGATGCTGGTATGCCCGGAGCCCTACCAGTTTTAAATCAGGAAGCAGTTAATATTTGCGTTCGTGCGGCTTTAGCACTAGGCACCAAGCCGCAAATGTTTAGTAAATTCGAACGCAAGCACTACTTTTATCCTGATTTACCAAAAGGTTATCAGATAACACAGTACGAGGACCCAATTATTAAAGGCGGATTTGTAAACGTAGTAGTTGACGGTAGAACCAAACGCATTAATATCGAACGCGCCAATTTAGAAGAAGATGCAGGAAAAAATATTCATCCGTCTGGGGCGGATTACTCTCTTGTAGACTTAAATCGCGCCGGTACACCTCTATTAGAAATTGTTAGCCGGCCCGATATAAAAAATCCTCAAGAGGCGAAGGCTTTTGCCAGGGAACTTTACCTATTAATGAAATATGCTGGTGTGACTGATGGCGATCTATATCATGGGCATATGCGTTTCGACATAAACATAAGTGTGAGCAGAGACGATACAAAATTGGGTACTAGATCGGAAGTCAAAAATCTTAATAGTTTCCGCAGCGTTGAAGCAGCGGCAGAGTACGAGATTAACAGGCAGGTTGAGCTATTAGATAAAGGACAGAAAGTAGCCCAAGAAACACGTGGATGGGATGAGTCAAAACAGAAGACCGTCTCGCAGCGGGCTAAAGAAGAGGCCGAGGATTACCGATACATGCCCGAACCCGATATCCCCCCGATTGAACTGGACGAAAAGTTCAGCTCGGCAATAGCTAAAAGTATGCCAATACTGCCGGGAGATATCAGGAGAATACTTTCTGGATTGGGTATACAAGCAAAAATCATAGAGGATATATTAGATAAACCAAATATAGTAGCGGTAATTCTGCAAATACAAAGTGCAGAGCATGCCAAGAGGGCTCTTTTTTGGTTACTACAAGCTGAATCAGTCGGTAGTGACTCTATTGAGACTCACAGTGTTATTGAGTTGTCGCAAATGGTGGCTGATAATAAGCTCAACTCTACGTCTGCGAAGGCTGTTTTTAGCGAAATGATTAAATCTTCTGACAAGCCAGCTGAAATTGCCCGGCGATTAAACTTGTTACAACTATCGGATGAATCTGAGCTTGAAAAAATCATCGCACAAGTCATAAAAGAAAACCCCAGTGCGGTTAGGGATATTAAGAGTGGACAAGTAAAAGCCATTAGCTTCTTATTAGGGCGAGTTATGGCTAGGTCTGAAGGTCAAGCTAATCCTGAGATTGCACAAAAACTTATTAAAAAACAACTTGAGGTATAATTAAAATATGGACACAGCAGCCGAGACACTTTTAATCATTGTTAGTTCTGTAGTTTCGGTCTTTCTTATTCTTCTAAGTGTCGCACTTATATACTTGATAAAATTCTTACGGCGAGCTGATCACGTGGCTGATAGTGTAGAGTCGGCAGCTGATGCTATTAAAAAGGGGGCGTACGCCATGCCCTTTGTGCGTGGTCTAGCTAAGTTAAAATCTAAAAGAGGCAGGAGGTAAGTCGTGGCTAAAAATGATCATTCTGGGCGAAAAATCGCCTTAGGGGCACTAATTGCAGGAGCAGCTGGCTATATAACAGGGGTGTTAACGGCGCCTAAAAGCGGCAAAGATACAAGGGAAGACATTGCCGAAAAAGCCTCAGACATAAAAGATGATACAACCAGCCAATTGCTGGAACTTCAAAACGAATTAGAAGGATTGATACAAAAAACCAAAGATAAAAGTGTAGCATTGAGCTCTCAGGCTCGTGAAGAATTCAATGAATCTGTTGTAAAGGCTAAAGACGCTAAAAACAAACTATCTACTGCTGTAAAAAGCGTGAAGACAGGCGAAGCCGAAGATCCTGATCTAAACAAGGCCATAAAGCAAGCCAAAGCAGCTATAAAGAATCTCAATAAGTATTTCAAAGGTTAAATTTAGAAATATTGCATAAGATTTAAAACAATTAAATCCCCAGGCCTTATGTTGTAAATGTAAAATCGCTGCATTAGCGGCATTTACGTATAATAGTTTTAATGGCAAAAACGGGGGCAAAACTAAAATCAACGGATTATGTGCATCTACATAATCATACCCAATATTCATTACTTGATGGACTCACAAAAGTCCCGGATTTAGTCACTAGAGTAAAAGAATTGGGTATGGAGGCCATAGCCATCACCGATCATGGCCTAATGAGCGGAGCTATTGAATTTTATAAAGCCGCTAAAGAAGCCAAGATTAATCCGATTATTGGTATGGAAGCCTATGTAGCTCCGAGGTCGCACAAAGATAAAGATCCGGCGCACGATCGCAGCGCGTTTCATTTAACCATGCTAGCCATGAATAACCGCGGATACCAAAACCTAATGCGGCTTTCTACAACCGCCAACTTGGAAGGTTTTTATTACCGTCCTAGGATTGATCGAAAATTGTTAGAGAAGTACTCAGATGGCATTATTGTACTTTCGGGGTGTATGCAAGGAGAAGTAAGCGATTTGCTTAGGCAAGACCAATACCAACAAGCTAAAAACGCCGCTGGGTGGTATAAACAGCTATTCGGAGACCGTTACTACCTAGAGTTACAGGATCACGGCCATTCTGATCATCCAAGTGTTTGGGATGAGCAGAATAAGGTTAATACTCAGCTTCTGAAATTGTCCAAAGAACTGGATATACCAGCTGTTGTTACGTGCGATGCTCATTATTTAAAAAAAGAAGATCAAGAGGCTCACGAGGTGTTACTCTGTGTCCAAACCGGAGCATTTTTAGATGATAGCAATCGGATGAGCTTAAAGGAATTCGAGATCCATGTCGCAGACCCAAAAGAAATTATTAAAAGATGGGGTGATAGTAATCCAGAGCTGATTCTTAATACAAGAGAAATAGCAAAGAGGTGTGAGGTGCAGATTGAGCTTGGAAAGATCCTTATACCTAAGTTCCCAACACCTAAAGGACAATCCGAAAAGAGTCTTCTGAATCTTTTCGTATGGCAAGGTTTAGCGTGGCGTTATGGCCGAGTGGAAAGAGCCCAAGCTACACAAATGACGGCCGTAGAAGCCAAGAAAAAAGTACCCAAAGAAGTTACTGAGCGCGCCAGTTTCGAGTTGAGCGTTATAGACAAAATGGACTTCAATGCCTATTTTTTGATAATTGCCGATTTTATCAATTGGGGTAAGGATAGAGGTATAGTTTTTGGACCTGGGCGTGGCAGTGCTGCGGGCTCGGTTGTATCTTACGCATTAAATATCACTGAGCTAGAGCCACTTAAATATGATCTTCTTTTCGAAAGATTCCTTAACCCCGAGAGAATCAGTATGCCCGATATTGATATTGATATACAGGATTCACGCAGAGATGAGGTTATAAATTATTGTATTGAGAAATATGGTACAAACAGGGTGGCCAACATTGTTACCTTTGGCCGAATGGCGGCCAGAAATTCAGTTAGAGATGTGGCACGGGTCTTGCGCGTGCCATACAGTGAGGCCGATCGGCTTGCAAAAATGATACCACCTCCCGTCCAAGGCAGGCATACACCACTGGCGGTTCATTTAACACAAGTCCCTGAATTAAAAAGAGAATATCAAAGTAATGAAGATGCTCGCAAAGTATTTGATCTTGCCATGAGGCTCGAGGGAACTATTCGCAGCCACGGAGTTCACGCAGCAGGAGTAGTCATTGCTCCCAACCAGATCGTAAATTATGTGCCGATTGAACTAGCTCAAAAAGGTGTTACAGCCACTCAATATTCGATGGGGCCGATAGAGGATCTGGGTTTATTAAAAATAGATTTTTTGGGCCTATCTAATCTGACCATCATTAAAAATGCACTAAGGATTGTAAGAAAGGTTTTTGGCAAAACATTAGATTTATCAGATATTCCGTTGGATGATGCTAGAACTTACGAGTTATTTAAAAAAGGCCAAACAACTGGCGTTTTTCAATTTGAGTCATCTGGCATGAAAAGATATTTGAAACAGTTAAAACCAACAGTATTCGATGACCTCATTGCCATGAACGCCCTTTATAGACCTGGCCCCATGCAGTGGATAGATGATTATATAGCTCGCAAGCATCAGCAAAGAAAAATCGAATATATTGATGAAGCTATGAGACCAGCTTTAGAAAATACTTACGGAATAATGGTTTTTCAAGAGCAGGTCATGCAAATTAGTAAAGATCTATGTGGTTTTAGCGGAGGTCAGGCTGATACTCTGCGCAAAGGCATTGCTAAGAAAATTCCTTCAGTTTTAGCAAAAATGAAAAAAGAATTTATAGAAGGAGCAGTAAAGCATTCTAATTCCGACCGAAAAAAAATGGAAAAACTATGGTCGCAACTAGAGGAATTTGCCAATTATGCCTTTCCGAAAGCCCACTCATCCTGTTATGCGACCATTGCTTACTGGACAGCTTATTTAAAAGCTAATTACCCGGCGGCGTTTATGGCAGCGCTTATGACTAGTGACTATGACAACATAGACCGTTTGGCCATCGAAATTACTGAATGTAAACATATGGGTATTGAGGTTTTACCACCCGATGTTAATGAGTCTTTTCATGAATTTGGAGTGGTACCGGGCAAGAATCAGATACGATTTGGTCTAGATGCTATTAAGAATGTCGGTCATGGCGCAGTCGAAGAGATATTAAAAGCTCGAGAAAAGGTCGGAGGTAAATTTGGCAGTATTGAACAGTTCTGCAAGCACGTAGATGCTCATGTAGCTAATCGTAAAGCATTAGAAAGTTTGATAAAATCTGGCGCTCTGGATAGCTTGGGAGACCGAAACCTTCTGCTTAATAACATAGATAATATACTAAGCCTATCAGGTCGTTTCCATAAGGAGTCTATTAGTGGACAGGTTGATCTTTTTGGAAGTTCCTCTGAGGGCTCAATGTCACTTAAGATGCAGTGGAACAAAGCAGAAGTTGAATATTCTCAGAGCGTTCAACTCAGTTGGGAAAGAGATCTTCTTGGTCTCTACTTGAGTAAGCACCCATTAGAGCAATACCAAACTTTGCTATCTTCTAACACAACCCCTATCAGTTCTTTAACCGATTCGATGAACGGCCAAAAGGTAACTGTTGGAGGGTCTTTGGTGGCAGTTCGTGAGATAACTACAAAGAATGGCGCCAAAATGGCCTTTGTAAGATTAGCCGATATAGCAAATGAAATAGAATTGATAATTTTTCCTAAGCTGTTTGAGCGCAGCGCCGATATTTGGAATAGAGATAATGTGGTTATAGTGAGTGGTAAATTAACTACAAGGGATAGACGGTCTGATGCACCCTCGGATGAATGGAAAATTTTAGCGGAAGAAGCTAGATTACTCTCGGCGGAGGATGTGGATGCTAAAAATGTTAGTCCAAAAATAGCAGACATTAGTACTCCTTTTGCCTCTGGTGATAGTCAGAACTATAGTGACTATCCACTAAGGAAGATTGATAGAAAAACAACCGTAGAGCATTCGAGTGCACAGCGGTTGTTTATAAGGCTAGAAGATAGCACTAACCAATCGCTACTGATGAGTCTAAAAGAAAAGTTAGATAATTTTATCGGCGATACAGAGGTGGTAATAGTAACTGGTGCTCAAGAATCTAAACAAATCATAAAATTACCCCAGACTATAATCATCACTGAAGAAAGTGTCAGAGCGATTGCGTCGATATTCGGTCCCCGAAATGTAGTGGTTAAGTGAATTTAATAAACAATAGACAGTAAACAGACGGTGATGAGCTCTTGCCTGCGCTACTGCTGATTACTGTATTAATCCGGCAGTTTGCGTAAGTAAAAATGATAGTGCAGCAATAGCCAATAATCCCAGGTCCATCATCGGATGTTTAATTACAAAGCGTTCACTTTTAATGAGCACTCTTCTAAAGGCCAGGACATGTCGACTAAACCATAGCCCAACAGCCACTACAGCTCCAATTACTGCCAGCGTTGTGCCAAAATTAGACCACGGTAGCCCACCTAAGGCCAGTTGAGCTCTGGAGGTCTTTTTGGCTAGGGAGCGTGAGTTAATAGCGTTTTGAGTTGTGGCAGGAGGTGTTTTGCTGGGTGTTGCCACCTCGGAGGCGGGTGGAGCCGAAGGGGTATTTGACGATGGAGTCGGAGCGCTAGCTGCTGGAGAGGGACTGGGAGGAGCCGAAGAAGCTTTCGGCGCGGCGGCGGCTGGTGCCGTAGTAGTTTGCTGGCCTAGTACCTGGGGTTTACCGTAAAACGCCACCACTATTGTCATGGGCCCGCCACCTGCTGATGTATAATCTGGGTTATTAGCGAACCCAAAACCAACATCAACAAACGCCGGGTCTAAAAGGTTTTCTCTATGAGGCTGACTAGCCATCCAGCCATTGATAGTTGACTGTTCATCACTGAAACCGGCGGCTAAATTTTCACCTAGCTTTTGGTATGAATAGCCTTGGTTACTGACAAAAACCCAAGGCGGACTACCCTCGGGCGTGTTATGACTCCAATAATTACGCGATGCCATATCATTGGCCTTAGCTTGAGCCGCTGCGTCGAGCTTGTCATTTAAATTCAAGCCGCCAACACCATTCTGGGATCTAGCCGAATTGGTGCTGGTGAGTAAACCTCCGATACTCATGCTGGTGGCATAGGACAAAACCTTGCCGTCTGGGTGATTAATAATGCTAGAAATAGCCCCAGCCTGAGAGCCTAAAGTTATTAAGGCTCCCAGAACTATGATTACCGGAATATATGGCCAGTAAACTTTCTTAAATGTCTTATGGCTTACAGTCTTAGGTTTATGAGACCGTCGACTAGTAGCAAGTTTTGGATGATTTTTTATTTTTGCGGCCATTCAGCTTACGATTATAACATCGAAAAATCAAAATGGATAGAGCTTGATTAACGACTCGCGAACTGCAAGTGATATAGCGCAATAGCCGTAGCTACTGATACATTAAACGATTCTTTGCTGCCCATCATAGGTATTTCTAGATTTGCATCAGCTAATTTCAATATATGCTTAGGCAAGCCTGTTATCTCTGAGCCAACTACCAAGGAAACTTTACCCGGCGATTTGAATTCTGGTAGTGGGGTAGAATTTTCAGTTTGCTCTAAAGCCCCAATTAAGTAGCCCGACTTTTTTAAACCCTCTATCAATTTTATAGGATCATCTCTGTGTTGCCACTGTACAGTCTTTTCGGCACCTAAGGCTGTTTTGTGGATCTGGGCAGTCACTCTGGTCGCAATGTGAGGCAGCCTAGAATCTGAGGCTGTAGCGGGGTAGGGGGTGTAGCCAGTAAGGTAGACCATCTTTATGCCTAGCCCGTCAGCTGTTCTTAGGATCGAACCCACATTGTGAGTTGATCTTACGTTATGAACTATTAGAACTATGCGTCGCATAATTATAGCTTATAGCTTATGGCCAGTAGCTCATAGCTTAAGAACTTTGTCTTAAGCTATCAACCGACAGCTTTCAGCTTAATATGCTCATGCTTTATACTGATTGTTAATGAGCCAAGACGCGCGTGTAGACGAAGAACAAATTACGCAGCGCCGAGCCCAAGTTTTGGGCTTAAGCTATGTAGATACTAGCCGGCTTCAAAAACAATTATATAAAACCATTCTAACCGTTCCCGAACTTTATAAAATGCGAGTCGTACCACTGAGCGCCGATGAGCATAATATCCTATTTGGTATAACTACAACTACACCACAACAAGTAATCAATGGCCTAAAAGCTCGTTTTACAGATCAAATAACTAGTTTTTCCATAATTTCTGACAGTGGCTACCGCGATTACATGAAGCTATATGACCCACCAAAGAAGGTGGAGTACCACGATATTACGCTAGCTGAAACTCAAAAACAGGATATTGTCAGTACTGTTAGTAAAACTTTAGAAGAAGTTAGGCCGGATGACATGCTAGCCTATCTAGTACAACAATGCTACAAACTCAACGCCAGCGATATACATATTGAAAACCAAAAGGATAACGTCAGAGTGCGATTGAGAATCGATGGCGTTTTACATCCGATAGCTTATATCTCTCACGAAAAATATAAACACTTGGCGTCAGCTATAGCCTCTGCGGCCAATGTGTCCACAGGTGTTCAAGAAGCCCAGGCTGGCCATATCAGCCGACCTTATAAAATGGCTACCGGCGAAGAAGTTATTTTAAATTTGCGAGTTGAGGCCGTACCGGCGCTATATGGTATGGACGTTGTAATGCGTCTATTTAACATGCGTCTAGAGGACTTTAAGCTCGATAAGTTAGATCTGAGTACTCAGGAATTGGCGGTCGTGCAGGATATTATTCAGCATCCTAATGGCATGGTGCTGATTGTCGGCCCGACTGGTTCGGGTAAAACCACTACGCTTTATTCGATGATCACCACCCTTAATTCACCGGATAGAAAGATCATCACCCTAGAAGATCCCGTCGAATATCCCCTGCCAGGCATTATGCAAATACCGGTCTCTGGCAAGATGGAAGGACAGGAATTTGCCGAAAAATTAAGAGCCGTCTTAAGGCTCGATCCTGATGTAGTAATGATTGGCGAAATCCGCGATATGGACACTGCTAAAACAGCGCTACAGGGTGCTTTAACAGGCCACTTGGTGCTGAGTACTTACCACGCTAACAATGCAGGTGCTGCGCTAACTCGTATGATGGACGCCATTGGCGTCAATCCAATTTTTGCCAGCGCCATAAGATTAATAATGGCTCAACGGTTAGTGAGGCGGTTAGATGACAAAACCAAAGTAGCCTATAAGCCCGATTCCGCTCTAAAAGAACGGTTGCGTAAGGTCATCGAAACCTTGCCCAGCGGCATTGAACGACCAAACGTCGATGAGATAACACTCTATAAGCCGGGCAACTCTGCCGAGAATCCTTTTGGCTTTGTGGCGCAACTGCCAATTCGCGAACAAATGCTAATGACTCCCGGTATGCAAGAATTACTAAAGTCTCCAGCTAATCAACTGACTACTGAGATGATAGAAAGTAAAGCCATACAGGAAGGTATGCGCACTATGCTCCAAGACGGAATCCTCAAGGCTATTGGTGGGCTCACTACTCTAGAAGATGTATATAGGGTCGTAGGGTGAGATGGATAAGAAGTGGTAGTTACTAACTCTTGTTTTTAAGGGGGTTCTTAGTGTAAAATTCATTGGACTTATGGAAAGTGTCATGCAAAAAGTCGAGGCTAAGTATAAAAAGAAGGCAGTCGTGGCTGTGCGCAGCGGCGATACTGTTAAAGTACACCAAAAAATCCGCGAGGGCGGCAAAGAGAGAATACAGATTTTTGAGGGTTTAGTTATGCGAGTGACCAGAAAAAATAGCCATACTAGCACTTTTACGGTCCGCCGCATCGCAAGTGGTATAGGTGTGGAAAAGACTTATTTTATTCACTCGCCGAATGTTTTGAAAGTTGAGGTTGTTAAACGGGCCAAAGTACGGCGCAATTATTTAAGTTATATGCGCCGCTTAACCGGTAAAAATGCTCGGCTGATGGGCGTAGACTTTGATCGCCAGAAAGTTAATGTCATACACGACGAAGAAGCCGAGGCCGAAGAAGAAAAGATTAAAGAAGAAGCAGAAGCTCGCCATGATGAAGATGCAGCTGAGCGCAAAAAAGAAGAAGCTGCCGAGGAAGCCAAAGCTGCAGAAGCCTTAGCAAAACACGAGGCTAGTCAAACTGATGCTGATAAAATTGAGCAACAACCCAAAGAAAAACCTTCTGCCAAAGCCCCAGCAATAGACCAAAACAAACAAAAATAGCCTAAGCCAAAACTATCGCCAAATCAATGGTGGCGTGTCCCGCGTGGCTGGACAGCAGGCAATTGTGATGCGATACTTTTGGCATGGTTGGGGTTGATGAGGTTGGCAGAGGCTGCCTAGCAGGACCACTTTTAGTAGTTGCTGCTCGCCAGAAAGGCAAAGCACCTGAGGGTCTAACTGACTCTAAGTTGCTGACCCGTATTCAGCGTGAAGCTATCTATCATCTATTAGCTACTAACTACCAATTTGGAGAAGGCTGGGTAAGGTCATCAGAGATCGATGAACGAGGATTAAGCGGAGCCATGCGTTTAGGCATCAAACGCGCCCTAAAGCAACTTGGCGCGACATACGAAGAAGAGATTATTATGGATGGCCCAGTAAATTATTTTTCGAGCGGTTATAAGAAAGTTAAATGCCTAATTGATGCGGATCTTTCTGTACCTGTGGTATCTGCAGCTTCTATTTATGCCAAGGTTCGAAGAGACCGATTTATGATCGATTTATCTAGGCGTCATCCTAAGTATGGCTTTGAATCTCATGTCGGATACGCAACGCCCCAGCACTTAAAAGCCCTGAGTAAATTTGGATCATTAAAAAGAGTCCATCGACAATTTTTTGAACCGGTTTACCGGTTAAATCAAGAGAAGTTATGGTAACTACTGCCACTGGGCAAGCTGCAGAAATAGCTGTGGCAAAATACTTAACCAGTCAAGGATTTTCGATTATAGCTCGAAATTGGAAAAATAGATGGTGCGAGATTGACCTGATAGCTCTCAAAAACAAAACCGTTCATTTTGTCGAGGTTAAATATCGGGCCAAGGACTTACAGGGAACTGGCTTTGACTACATTGGTTCGAATAAACTAAGGCAATTGCAATTTGCTGTTAATTTTTGGGTGTCTGAAAACAACTTGCAGGGCGACTGTCGTTTAGTAGGTGCCCAGGTAAGCGGTCTTGATTTTGAACAAATACAGCTGACGGAACTAGATTAATATTTTTTCAGCGTGTTCCATGAGTATTTTTATAAGCCTACTATCAAAGGGCGATTGTATGCCACCTATGTCTAGTGTCTTTAAAAAACTGTTTGTGCCACCAAGGCTACAGAGTTCTAGATAAGTGCCCACCGTTTTTTTGTGATTTTTTTGGTCAAGTAGCCCTAACTGCATAGCTACTATTTCTGCCAAGGCGTAATCAATATAGTAGAAAGGATAAGTATAGATATGACTTTGGATGTACCAACGGGCTTTTCTGTATTTCTTGTATCCCTTGTAATCAACATTATTATCAAAATATTTGTCGGCGATCTCTTCCCATTTTGCATCTCTAGCGCTAGCGGAACTTGTGGGGTTGGCATATATCCAGTGCTGAAATTCATCAACTACACAGACATAACAAATTAGGCTTAATCCTCTAAGCCATCGGCTACGCTTGAACTTTGTAGCATCTCTTTTATTAAAAAATTCGTCTATGGCTTGCAAGCTCAGGAATTCCATGCCTAGCGAGAAGATTTCTGCCAATTCTGCCGTACCCCACTGAAGCTCAGTCGCCTCTATGTGTAGGCTTTCCCAGCCTTGTATGGCGTGCCCCATTTCATGCATAAGTGTTTGAACGTCGTTAGAGTTACCAACTGAATTACACAAAATAGCTACTAATTTTTCATCAGGGAAATAAGTGCAGTAAGCGCCTGCTCGTTTATGCTGCCGATTTTCCAAATCTATTAGGTCCTTTTTAATCATGTACTGAAAGTGGGCGTCGAATTTAGGCGACAAGCGCTCAAAAACTCGAGCGGCATTATTTAATTGCTTATTAACAGGCGCTATGCCGATGGGTAGGGTTAAGTCTGGATCGAACGTATCCCATGGCCGGAGTTTTTGTTTGCCAAGTTTTTTGGCTAGTTCTTCATTTACTTTTTTAAGTAATGGAGTGGCGTATTTTTGGATATTTTTGCGGAACTGTTCCACTTCCCTCTGCCCATAGTCAGTTCTAGCCATCACCTCATACGCTAAAGGAGTATATGATTTATAACCGACGTTTTGGGCCATCTTATTACGAATCTTTACTAGCTTGTTAAAAATATTTGCTAGTCGTTTGCGGTTGGTCAAAACCCAACTTCTTATGGCCAAGAATGCCTCTTTACGAATTATTTCATCAGGCGATTCCAGATAAGTCGCGGCTTTGGTTAGTGTCATCTCTTGCCCTTGAACTTTAACCGTAGCTGAAGCTACTATTTTATTGTATTCATCGCTAAGGCGACTGGCCCTGGTGCGTAGCTTGGTGTTAGTAGGGTCGGCCGGTTTAAGGGCAGTAGTATAGATTGTTTCTAGTTGGTGTCCAAATTGTTTCAGCAGATCATTCTTGTGGCGGCTTTTGAGAAATAGTTTCATCATGGTGTGACTTGGCTGTGTGATGGCCGGCACTAGCTTTTCTCTAATGTATCCATCTGCCGTCTGCAGCTTTTTACTAGCTAGATTGCGATAGTAGGCGTGGCTGATTCGTGCCGCTTCGCTGCCGATGTATGAATCAAGGGCATTCCAATCTCTGTATAGCTTTATCCAATCATTGGCTTTGGAAGCTTTTTCTGCGGCTGGAGCTCTGGCAAGCAGTTTTTGGTATTCTCTTTTAGCAAAGCCTGCAGTTAAATGCTTGGGTCTATCTGGATAATGAATAAATCTTGTCTTGGGCATATGTAGATTCTATCAGTAAACATTAAGTTGGTTTCGTGTAAAATTACTGTAATGACTAAAATTAGTAAATTGCAAGACGAATTGGTGTACCTCGCCAAGTTAGGTTCGGCTCTGGGGGTCTTGAGCTGGGATCAGGAAGTAAATTTGCCGCCGAAGGCTTTGGCTTTCCGCGGAGATGTTAACTCACTGCTAGCAGCCGAAATTCACAGTCGTTTTACCAATCCTAAATTCGTCAAGTTGGCGCAGACATTAAACCGACCAGATAATTTAAAACAGCTAACCGCCGATCAACAGGTTATCGTTCGTGAAATCTGGCGCGATGTGGATAGGGCACAGAAACTACCAGTTAAATTCGTAGAGGACTTTACTAAGTTAACAACGGCTGCTTTTGCTGCGTGGTCAGAAGCTCGCAAAAAATCAGATTTTAAGATTTTTAAACCATATTTGAAGAAAATCATTCAGATGTGCCAACAAGAAGCCAAGTATGTAGGTTATAAGAAATCACCTTATGATGCATTGCTTGATGTTTTTGAGCCAGATATGACTGCTGAGAAGCTGGATGCTTTATTTGGGCCGTTAGCTAAGGATCTGGCGGTGTTAGTAACTAGAGTCAATAAAAAAACTGTCCCATCACTACCTAAATTCAAATACGATATTACTAAACAACACGTACTTAATCAGCGGGTAGCTAAAGATCTTGGCTATGACTTGGGCGCCGGTAGAATAGACGAAAGTCCACACCCTTTTACTATCGATATTCATCCGACTGACGTACGTATTACTACCAGATACAGCGAGACTGATTTCTGGGTCAGTTTAGGATCAGTCATTCATGAAGTGGGTCACGCTTTGTATGAGCAAGGCTTACCAGTAAAGGGTTTCGGTACCCCCCTCGGATCATCAGTTTCACTAGGTGTTCACGAGTCTCAATCCAGAATCTGGGAAAACTTTGTTGGCAGGAGTCAAGCTTTTGTGGACTATCTTTATCCATTACTGGTTAAGCATTTCGGTAAGCTACCATATAAATCTGATCAATTGTATAAATGGCTAAATCGTGTTCAGCCTAGCTTAATTCGAGTCGAGGCAGACGAGGTTACATATAATTTACACATCATAGTTCGATATGAACTAGAGAGGGCACTTTTAGAAAATCAAATCAAAGTGGACGATTTACCGATGCAATGGAACCGAAAAATGAAGGATTATCTAAGTGTTAAGGTGCCGGATGACGCACACGGGGTGCTCCAAGATATTCACTGGTCTCATGGGACTTTTGGATATTTCCCAACATACTCGCTTGGCAATCTGTATGCGGCTCAACTTTTCAATAAAATAAATAATGATATACCAAAACTTGATGATAAGTTCCGAGGTGGTAATTTCAGACCATTCTTAAAATGGTTGCGAGTCAATATTCATCAGCAAGGTCGACGTTATCATGCCGGAGAACTCATTAAAAAATCTACGGGTAAATCACTGAACTCTATTCATTTAATCGATCATCTTAACAGTAAGGTTAGTAGTTAGCGGCAAATTACTGTTAAATATCGGTTTCGTCTTCGTCTTTTATCTTATGATCTTTGCGATATTGCCTATATGCGCGCAGGAATTCATTAACGTGAAGCGGTAGCTCGCCACCGAGGTAATCATTAATAATAGGTTCTAGCGGATCTTGGTATTCACCATTATTATGATGTGGAATACTGTTGAATTCCCACCGCTGAGCAATCATATATCGATACATAAAAGCTAGGCTTTCGCCGCGTCTCCGAGGGGGTGGCATTGAGTGGCCAAACCTTGCGGTCACACGCTGATCCCATAACCTGTCCGTACCTTTTATGACAGAAACAACTACACGAGACTGAGTGTCATATGCTGCTTTTGCGAAGCCTCGCTTTGGCCAGCCAGGCATAAAACCTGGCGTTCTAGTGCCACTGGCAAAAAGACCCTCTGCTCTGTCGGCTAAAAGAGGAGCCTCGATAATCTCCATGGTGTCTTCACTGGCTGCTTCTCCCCGCTCGGGCCTATCAATGGTTTCAGCTCCCATAATTCTGAAGAAGGTGCCAACACCAGGGGACTCCATAATACCCCGACGACCAATCTCTGTAAGGTGTCTATGTTCTATTGCAGCACCGCTAAAAACGGTGTCCGCGCCACTCAAGTGATTAAATGGATATAGTACCCTTCCTGAGCTTATTTGGTGTTGAGCTCCCTCGACACGGAACTGAAATGCTACTTTACCAATACCATACACAGCTGCGTGTGCCCACGTATAACAGAAACGATCAAAATCTGACCCTGGGTGCTCTGCGTACTGCATTAATAGAAGCTTTTCGGTAATGTCAGTCGCTAAGTTTTTAGCCAGCCCAAAAAATTCGCTAGCAAAACTCGGAGTAACGCCTTCATTTCTCTGCGCCATAGAACTTTATAATTACATATTTATGCAGAAGAGACAAGGAATGCTCTGTACAAACTCTCAGAGGTCTGATATTATGTGTGTAGATGTCCGGCCGATAGGTCGGATTTTTTCATTGAGAAGGAATGTGAGGATAAAAATGGAAATGGATTTTAAACAACTTGCCCAGGCTATAAAGGTGATAGCAGAAGAAAAAAATCTGCCAGAAGAGCAGGTACAAGATATTGTACAGCAGGCACTGGCTGCTGCTTGGCGCCGTGATTACGGCGATCGAGAACAAGAAGTCAGAGTAACAATGAATCTAAATACCGGAGAGGTAACAGCTTATGTAACCAAAGAGGTGGTTGACCAAGTTGAGGACGAGCGGACGCAAATTAGCCTATCTGAAGCCCAAACAATTCGCAAGAATGCTAAAGTTGGTGAAACGGTTGAAATTATACAAGGTATTGAGGAATTTGGCCGCGTAGCCGCTCAGACTGCCAAACAGGTAATTTTGCAAAGACTGCGAGAAGCAGAACGAGAGATAGTATTGGGTGAATTCGAAGATAAAGTCGGTACTATTGTCAACGGAGTAGTCAGCCGAGTAGAAGGTCGGTTGGTTAGGGTTGAACTAGGGCGAGCCCAGGGCATTATGCCAGTCAGCGAGCAAATACAGGGCGAGCGGTATTACCCGGGACAGAGATTGAAATTTTATCTAAAAGAAGTCGAAAAAAGTTTTCGCGGTCCCCAGCTGATTGTCAGTAGGGGCTCGAAGGAATTTATAGAACAACTGTTTAGAGCAGAGGTTCCAGAAATGAGCGGTGATGCGGTGGAAATAAAACAGATCGCCCGTGAGGCAGGTGTTAGGTCTAAAATCGCTGTTTCTAGTAATGTGCAAGGAGTTGATCCGGTTGGGACATTTGTTGGAGGACACGGTACGCGTATTAATGCTGTCAGAGACGAAATCGGCAGCCAAGAGATGATCGACATTATAGTTTGGGACGAAGAGCCGGAAACCTTTGTGGCGAACGCCATGAAACCGGCCAACGTTGTCAAAGTAAAGATCGATAAAAAAAGCCAAAAGGCCACTGTCGTGGTGGCTGAAGATCAGCTAAGTATTGCCATAGGTAAATCAGGTCAGAATGTGCGCTTGGCTGGTAAATTAACTGGATATGAGTTGGATGTTGAGGCCGAAAAAGGAGCTGAGCCTGACAAGAAAGAACCGGTGCCGGAAAAAACGGTCGTTGAATCTAAACCAGTGATCCAGAAACTTAAAAAGAAATCCGATTTAGAAAATTCACTTTTAGAAGCAATCGAAGAACACGGAGAACCGGTCGCTTCTGAAAATGCTGAAGGCGCCGAGAAAAACTAGACTAACTTTGTATTGTTTCTGACGGTTTAGGTAAAATATCCGGACGCATCCGCAAGTTAAGTATTAATCGACTGTCTTCTTCAGGTGGGCAGACTTCGTGTATGACTTGCTGGCCATTACCGAATCCTGGAGCGCGTAAAAACATTACGCTGCGTGATTCAGTCATGACCTCGTCAACTAAATGAAGTTTAGTGTAGTCGTCCGGGTCTGCGTACGGCTCGTAAATTTTCACCTTGGCCGAGCCAGCGATAGTAAGCGTGAAGGCAAGAATTTGATCAGTACGACGGTCGCGGTGAGGGGAAATTCGGTCATGATAATTTCTGTATCTCTGGTAACCTACTTCATTAGGCCACCAAAAAGATAGATTAGTATCGATTTGGGTCAATTGGGAAATTGCTCCAGCTGCCGAATTAGCTACAGCTCGTGCTACTGTTACGCCATCTTCCCATACCGGACAGTAGTACCTTTCATGTAATTGCTTTACTTCAAGCGAGCTACCAGCATTTATGGGATGAGTAATGTGGTCTCCCTCTTCTAGGATTAGACCGTCAACTTCATCGATCAAGGCCTGGCATATACCTGGGTCAAGGGCTTTTTTAGCGAAACAATAGCCATTAACGAAAGTCTGCCATAGTGCTTTCTCTAACTTAAAGTCTGGAACAAATATTTCACCAGCACCTAATCTAAGTGCATATAACTCGTGCTCATTTTTGGGCTGCACAAATCCTTCTCTTTTGGCGGCATCTATGACCGAACTGAGGAAGATTTTAAAGGCTGTAGTTTGTCGATTGGGATCTGTAATACCCAGCTCACGACATAAATTTAGGCTAAACTGCTCTTCTGGAAGTTTATGATCTTTTGTAATTGTAAATTCTGCACACATGATATTCTCCTTAAAATTAAAAAGCTGCCTCCTCGGAGGCAGCTCTAATGATAAAAACTAGGACTACGACCGAGGGTGTAAGAGCTGGCCTTGAGTAAAGCTAGACCAAGTGCGTAAGTGTTTATTGTGTATCATCAGTACCAGTATACTCCAACTCAATCGTGAAAAATTAGCGAACCAGCTAAATAATTGGGCTGTTTCTGGGTGTGGCATGCGATCAGTCGCTAGCACTCTTGACCTGCGAGTGCTAATTTGTGCTATAATTAAATACGGAAGCATAAGCTTCCGTTAGTCGCCAGCCTTTAGTCATTAGTCAAAAATTCACAGTAAGTTTTAGGCTGACGACTGTAGACTGATGACTGTAATCTAGAAAAATTACGGAGTAATTTTATTTATGATTCCAAACTCACCTGACTTCCAAGAGTTTTTAAGCCACTTAACTAACAATGCGCTACATAGTTTGAAGCATGCTGATGCTATTGCCAGGGCTTCTGGTAGTGCCTATATAGGTACCGAGCATTTATTGCTAGGAGTGCTGGCCCAAGATGGTTCAATGGGTTCCAAAATTCTAGAGGGCGTTGGGGTTAATTTAGACAGAGCCAGACTAGCACTGAATTTAACTCCTAAAACACTAGTGATTAATATGGGGGGCAAGGGTCTATCAGAAACAGCCAAATTGACACTTAAAATGGCCTGGGAGATTGCCCAGGAATTTAATCAAGATTATTGCGGCACAGAGCACGTTTTATACAGTATTCTTAGCCAAAAAAATGCCCGGGCTACCACGTTGCTTAGAGACATGGGGGTTGATATAGAGAAGTTGTCTTCCGAAGTAGAGCAGTTTCTTAATCGCCAACAATACGAAGAAGAAGACAGGACTGCCGCTGGCAGCCGTCGTCGTGGCAAAGGCAATCGAAAAACGGCTTTAGAGTTTTTCGGTACTGATCTTACTGAATTGGCTCGTAAAAATAAACTCGACCCCGTAGTCGGCCGCGAAGCTCAAATTCGCAGAGTAATTACGATTTTAAATCGCCGTACCAAAAATAACCCAGTTCTAATTGGTGAGCCTGGGGTGGGTAAGACGGCTATTGTTGAGGGCATTGCCCAGCGAATAGTCAACGAAGAAGTTCCAGATAGTTTATTAGACAAAAGAATAATCACTCTAGATCTAGCCGGAATGATCGCCGGGACTAAATACAGAGGTGAATTTGAAGATAGGCTCAAGAAAGTTATTGCCGAACTAGAGCAAGATAAAAATACCATTGTATTTGTTGATGAGCTTCATTTAATTGTTGGAGCTGGAGCAGCCGAAGGCTCAATGGACGCCGGTAATATACTTAAGCCCAGTTTAGCCCGTGGTAAAATCCGTTTAATCGGTGCTACAACCACTGATGAATATACTCGCCACATCGAGAAAGATGCTGCCCTGGAGCGGCGATTTCAACCAGTGCAAGTCCCAGAAGCTACACCTTCTGAAACTGTCGCGATCTTAAAGGGTCTAAAGAAATATTATGAAGACTTTCATGGGGTCAAAGTTGATGACGAGGTGCTGGTTGATACGGTGCAATTCGCTAGGCGATATATAAATGATCGCTATATGCCCGATAAGGCCATAGATCTTTTAGACGAGACAGCCGCTTACTTGCGAGTCAATAAAGGCAAAACTCCCCCTGAGCTACGGCAACTTCAAAAAGAACTTAAACTGGTTAACACTCGGATTGAAGATGCGGTTGATGCTGAAGATTACGAAAAAGCTGCTCGTGAGAAGCAAGTCGCCAGCCAGCTAAATGACAAAATCAGCGAATTAGAGAAAGCACACAAAACTGGCAAACCAATCATTATTACATCTGACGATGTAGCTGATACGGTCGCTAGAATGACTGGCGTGCCGGTTACCAAAGTGATTCGGTCTGAAGCTAAATATTTAATGAACTTAGAAAAAAACCTGAGCAAATACATTGTTGGGCAGCAAGAGGCGGTGCAAACAGTAGCCAGCGCCGTGAGGCGATCACGTTCTGGTATTTCTAGCGAAAAACGGCCTATTGGTTCGTTTGTATTCATGGGCCCCACAGGTGTTGGTAAAACTGAATTGGCTCGAATACTGTCGCGTGAATTCTTTGGTTCCGAAGAGACATTAATAAAGATTGACATGAGCGAATTCGGCGAACACCACACGGTCGCTAGGTTAGTAGGCGCCCCAGCAGGCTATATAGGCTACGATGATCCAGGACAACTAACTGATAGGATTCGTCGCCAGCCTTATAGCGTAGTCCTATTCGACGAAATTGAAAAAGCTCACCCAGAGGTCTTTAATGTACTACTTCAAATCCTAGAAGATGGGGTTCTGTCTGATGCTAAAGGCCGAAAAGTCGATTTTACTAACACCATCATCATCATGACTAGTAACATTGGCGCAGAAAAGTTGCAAAAGGAAGCCAGCTTTGGATTTTCAGCTACTAAAGCATCTGATTTAAATAATCTTGATGACTTACACGAGAGTAATAAATCAAAAGTCTTAGACGAACTGAAGAAAATGATGCGTCCAGAACTTCTAAACCGTATAGATAAGGTAATTGTCTTTAGGGCTCTGACTAAGAAAGACGCTCTAAAAATTCTAGATCTGCAGCTAGAAGATCTTCGCTCCCGACTTGTCAAAAAAGGCATTGGCTTAGAAGTCAGTAAATCGGCTAAAGAACATCTACTCGAGAATGGCTATGACGCTCATAACGGCGCACGGCCAATGCGGCGCTTGCTGCAAGAAACCCTGGAGGACGCTATAGCCGCCGGACTATTAGACGATAGCTATCACAAAGGTGACGTGGTGTCTGTAGGCGTCAAAAAGGACTCTAAAAATAGAGAATCTCAATTGGCTTATTCCACCACCTCTGAGTAGCAAGTTGTATACTTAAAATGATTCGATGAAGAAGTTTTGGCCACTGTCTTGGGGGGCGCTATCAATCGTACTGTTAGTTGGCCTAATATTCGCCACGCTAAATGCTCGTGCCCTAGAAGACTGGTTCAAACTTAGAAATTACAATCCACCTCCGAGGGTCGTCAGTTTGGCTACTGAAGATACTATGACCAACAGAGCGCGTCATATCTTCTACGTTAACCATCCCGACATAGTCAACTCCAGCGGCTCTTTTAGGCAAGTTTGCCCGACGGCAGAACAAACCATAGTTCTGGGCTGCTACCATTCAGATCAGCGCGGTATATATATCTATAATGTGCAAGACTCGCGTCTCAATGGGGTTTTAGAGGTTACAGCTGCTCATGAAATGCTTCACGGTGCTTATGATCGCTTAAGTCACGACGACAAGCTTAGGATCAATAATTTACTTACTAATTATTACAATAATGATTTGCAGGATCAAAGAATCATAGATGATATCAACTCCTATAAAAAAACCGAGCCTGATCAGTTAGTCAACGAAATGCATTCCATTTTTGGTACAGAAGCGCCTAGCCTGCCGCCAGAGCTAGAGAGTTACTATAAGCAGTACTTCCAAAACAGGCAATCTGTTGTGCGCTTTGCTGATCAGTATGAATCTGTTTTCGATCAGAATCAAAAACAATTAGATAACTTGAGGCAGCAAATAGAACAATTAAAATCTGAACTAAATACCGATAAAGCTACGATAGATAATGAGCAAACCGCGCTTATTGCTGAGCGTCGTAGAATGCAAGATTTATTAAATAGTGGCCAGGTGAATGAGTATAACGCTGCGGTTGATTCATATAATGCTCGGCTAGAAAATCTGCAAAATCTCATTTCTTCATACAACAGCCGAGTTAACCAATTAAACGACTTGGTCGATCAATACAATATCTTAGCCCAGACACAAGAGAGCCTCTATAAGTCATTGGATACTTCGCTGTCGCCACAAACTGCGCAATAACAATGACCAAAGGAGGAGTAAATAGTTATACTTATTGATTGTTTATTCTTTATTCTTTATTGTTTTGTATATGGTTAAGAAACTGGGAGTAAAAAAACATAAGACACCTGTTCGGGGTTTCTTAATGAGCCGGGCAGGAAAGGAATTCGATGTTCGGGCTGCTCCACCCGAGGCGTACTTGCGGAGAGTGCATGGCGAAGAAATCCCTAGGCGTTAAATATATTTGCAGTAATTGCGGCGCTCTGAGTACTACCTGGACGGGGCGTTGCAGGGTATGCAATGAATGGAATACTCTTCAAGAGCAACTAGAGGTAAGTACAGCCACAGCTGGTTCAAGTGGCACTAAGTTGAATATAGAATCTGTATCCGAAGCGGCAACAGCTAAAACCCCAAGGTTATCCACAAAAATCCCTGATGTTGACGCAGTATTAGGGGGCGGTCTAGTAGCCGGGAGTGTAAATTTATTAGCTGGTGAACCTGGCATTGGCAAGAGCACTCTTCTGCTTCAAATTGCTTATAACCTTAGCTACAGTCATAAAGTTCTATACGTGAGCGGTGAAGAGTCTGCTCGACAAATAGCTCTTAGGGCTGAGCGTTTGGGTACCAAAGCCAAGTCCCTGCACTTGGCAGTTTCCACTGTGGCTAATGATATTGCTACAACTATTGCTTCTGGTGATTTTGATATGGTGATTATGGACTCAGTTCAGTCCATTGCGGTTAATGAGATTTCTTCTGCTGCCGGCAATGTCAGCCAAATAACTAACAGCACACAGCTGCTAAGCGCCGCTGCCAAAAACACTAACACTGCCTTAGTGTTGGTCGGGCACGTTACTAAGGAGGGTTCGATTGCCGGGCCTAAAGTTCTAGAACACATTGTAGATGTAGTCCTTCAACTCGAAGGCGATCGCTACGGTGGTTTCAAAATTTTAAGAACTGTCAAAAACCGCTATGGTTCCACTACAGAGGCTGGCATATTTGAAATGACCGACAAAGGCATGGCAGCTGTCGATAACCCGTCTGCCGCTCTGTTAGCTGAGCGGCAACTGAGCGACGGATCGATAGTGCATGCCACTATGGAAGGGAGCCGCCCGCTTTTGGTAGAGGTTCAGGCTCTAGTGAACCCAACTAGCTATGGCTATCCAAAGCGCACGGCTAGTGGGATTGATCTTAATCGTGTAAATCTGCTTATTGCCATGCTAGAGAGAAGGACAAAGCTTAAATTAGCGGACAGAGATATCTATATCAATATAGTCGGTGGTATTCGCCTGACCGAGCCAGCAGCTGATCTGGCAATTTGCATGGCCATTGCCTCGGCCGCTAAGGCCATGCAATTGAAAAAAAATGCTGTAGTATTTGGGGAAGTGGGACTGTCTGGTGAGGTACGCCACGTACCGTATCTAGAGAAACGTTTGGCAGAAGCCAAAAAGCTTGGTTTTGAGGCCGCTATCGGTCCGAGTGTCCGATCAGGTAAAAAACCGGTTTTCTTGATGCCAATTAAAGATGTCCGCAGTGCTCTTAATAGTTTTTTAGAAAAGGATTAGACCTTTTTTGTATCCGATTTGTCGCCTGAGTTGTCGGTCAGTTCAACGGTAGTGTTATTGGGGATAGGACCATAGGTGCAGCTTGTTGATGTAGTAGTGCATAAAACTTGATTATTATCCGTCCTTGTAAGCGTGTAAGTAGTGCCGGCTGTTCCTCCGGACCAAGATGCGCTTACCTGTGTGGCTGTGTCTATGTGGAGTTGCTGCTGTCCGCTACCGTTTTGAGCAAAGGTCACAGAGACTGGATCGCTAGTTGTGTCATATAACACACTATCGATAACCTGAGCGGTTACAGTGCCGCTACCACTTGAAGAAGGTGTATAGGTTACCGATTGCGTATCAGATGGGTCCGTGACTTTTTTGGAGGCGATTTGCTGACCGTTAAGTAGGAAATTCACTGTTCCAGGATACTGAGGATACTTAGAGTCATTCAGGGGGTGTGAACCGGCCTGGACAAAAGCGGTAAATGTATATGTACCATCTCCGTTATCGTTGACTGTTAAATTAATAGTTGGACGGGAATCACCACAGTTATGAACATCGTCAGATGCTGAGGTATTCGCAGAGGTAGATGAAGCACCAGCACCAGGAGGATAGAATATGTCCGCAGAAAAAGTGGTAGGTGCGGCATTACCGCCCAGTGTCTCTTTGGCTAGTGAAGGAGTACAGTTGGTAGCTTGCTTGCCGGATACTTTATCAATAGTTACACTTTGACTACTGGAACTCCTAGGCTTGTACCACGAAGGAAAGATTTCTGTAGAGGGGCTTGGCTCGACAGAACCAATGCCCACATGTGTACGCATAACGTAACCTGGTAAATGTTGGATTCCTGCTGGCTCTGTCCAGTTGACTGGCTGCGTATGTAAAGAGTCTAAAGCAGCAGTCATAAAACCTTTTGTCAGTGGTGTAGTGGAGTACTCCATAGCTCCACTTAAGGCTTTATTGCGCGTATGATAGCCTACCCAGCTACCAACAGCGAATTGCGTATTCCACGCCATCATCAATCCGTCAAAGCCGTTGTTGGTAGTACCAGTTTTTATGGCTGTACGCCAACCGTTATAATTGTGCCACTTATAGTAACCCGCCGGTAGGTAGCTGGCATTGGGATCTGAAGCCATGTGATCCACTATATAAGCGGCATCCTGTCTTATTACTTGTTTAACTCCTGGATCACCGTCTTTTGGCTGTTTCCATTCATAGAATGGCTTGGTGCTGCTTTTGGAATCGAAAATCTTAAGTACGTAAGTAGCTGGCAAGGCTTTACCCATGCGTGCCAGAGAAGCTAAGCCATTAACGTGTTGATCAAGATGCACATAAGCCCCATCGCCAATAGCTGAAGCCCCATAACATTGGGTCTGATCAGATTTAGTAGCAGTATTTACATCTACGCCCGGTTTGAAACACTTATAAGCGCCATCCGCCGCCATAAGCCCATTAGCAGTAGTAATTGTTTTGTTCACTGAACTGGTCGTATTACCCGGTACGGCCGACAGCATAGCCTTAACGGCTGGGACATTCCTAGATCCACCCAGCGCATAGCGCAAAGTTTCTGCTCCAGGATATCTGAAGTCGTAGTCCCAAAGGCAATTGCCGCCCGTGTCCCTCCCGCTAAAGGAGGGTTTGGCCTTATTAGTGCAAGGATACTGCGGCAGAGGTTGCTGAACGTCATACAAAACAGAGCCAGCACCGGCATTTGTGGAGTTTTCTATCAGGGTAGCGTAATCGTATGGCTTAAAACTCGAACCAGGCGAGATGTTCCACTGAGCGTAATTTATGCTGCCGTGATCAGGATCGTTAAAGTCGGTACCGCCAACTACTGCCACCATCTGACCAGTTTTAACGTCTTGGGCTACTAAAGCTTCTTCATCCGCTCCGTGGCTAAGAGCGTTGGCTCGGTTTTTCTGTATTTGCTCTTCAGCGATATGTTGCAAATTCATATCTAAGGTGGTAATAACTTTCCAACCGCCAATTTTTGCTGAACCAGGACCTTTGGGTGCAAACTTAGTTATGATTTCATTTTTAGCAGCCAGTGTGAAATAAGGGGCTTGGATACCCGCGTACTTAGTTTGCTGAGGTTGGACTTCTGCTAAAACATCTACCTTCTTGGCATCAGCAGCTTCTTTTTTAGTTATTCTGCCCTGGGAGGCCATCTGATCTAATACATAGTTGTAGCGGTCTAAAAAGGCCTTTTGATTAAAAAATTCTGTGTTATAGGGCGAGTATAAAGAAGGCGACTTAGGAATTACGGCTAGCATGGCCGCCTCTGGCAACGTCAGATCTTTAGCGCTTTTATGGAAATAATCAGATGCAGCCACCTGCGCCCCATAGTCAATGCTGCCATATGGAGCAGCGTTTAAATAACCAGTAAGAATCTCTTCTTTGGTATAGGTTCTTTCCAGCTCCACAGCTAAGATTAACTCCTTGACCTTACGGGTAAAGGTTCTTTTTTGAGTCCAGTCTTGAGTTAGCTTGACTAATTGCTGAGTGATAGTCGAGCCACCTTGAGTACTACCTCGATGGAAGATGTCGTTTACTGCAGCTCTAGTTATACCTTTAATATCAAAACCTCGGTGGTTATAAAAATCTTTATCCTCTACAGCGACGGTGGCATCTTTGAGGTATTTGGATATTTCGTTGTCTTGTACTGGCACACGTTTAACAGCGTTGTAATCCTGCCAAAGCAAAATCTTACCTGTTTTATCATAGTAGCTAATGCTGCCTCCTAAGCTACTGCCAGATATGTCTTTAATATTTGGTAAATCTTTACGGAAGTAGGCAAATACGCCCAGTGTGAGTACAAATAAGGCCAATATGGTAATGCCAGTTATCTTAAGAGCCATGATCCCGCCGTCGCGGCTAAACCAGTACGCCGCCAGGCGCTTAGGATGCATGCGCCAAATGAATCTCTTATAGCGCGATTTAGGCAGGCCTCGTAGCCGATCGAGTTTGCGGACTGTCTTGGCTTCTCTCATGGCAGTCCAGCGTTGGCCAAGGTTTCGGTTGACCTTAAGCACACGCCCACTACGGGTGGTTAGGGGCTTACCACTTCGCTTAGGTGGCTTTGGCATCCTCAAACCCTTCAAGTTCATTAAATAACTTCATCTCTATACTAGAAGTTTATTATAGCAAAAAAGCTTACGTCCCAAGCTGAAATAACAGAATGTTCTGGTGTTGTGCCATAATATAATTAAAGGATTAATCACTGAGAACAACCTGATGAAATTAAGCGAAGACCTAATTTGGCGCGGCCTTATAAAAGATAAAACCTTTAATGACGCCACCTGGCTAGATCAGCCGAAAACTTTTTATCATGGATATGACGCATCGTCTGACAGCTTCACTATAGGTAATCTGGTGGCACTTATTCTAGACCGTCGTTTAATAGATGCCGGCTGGAAAGCCATAATATTAATGGGCGGAGGTACCTCACTGGTTGGCGATCCTGGTGGAAAAACAGACGAAAGAGATCTTAAGAGTCGTGAGGAAATTAAAGAAAATATCGAGGGTATAAAGGCTCAAACTACTAAATTATTCTCTGGGGAAAAGTATGACATGGTCGACAACTATGACTGGCTTGCTGATCTAAAATATCTTGATTTTTTGCGAGAGGTCGGTAAACACTTCTCTATGACCGAGTTGATGCAGCGAGAATTTGTGACCGAACGAATGGGAGAAGGCGGCAGCGGTATTAGTTATGCCGAGTTTAGCTATTCGCTAATCCAGGGCTATGATTACTGGCGGCTTTTCAAGAATCATCAAACAGTCTTGCAGCTAGGTGGCTCGGATCAATGGGGCAATATGCTGTCAGGTGTCTCTCTAGTACGTAAGAAAGAAAATCAAGAGGTTCACGCTATGAGTATGCCGCTAGTGGTTAATAAAACAACAGGCGTTAAATTTGGTAAAAGTGAAAGCGGTGCGGTGTGGTTAGATCCTCAAAAAACCACTCCGACTCAGTTTTATCAATTCTGGATTAACACAGATGATGCTGATGTTGAAGACTATTTAAAAATCTTTACTCTTCTATCTAAAGAACAGATAGAAGAAGTTATGAGCAAACACCAATCCGATCCTTCCCAGCGTGCGGCCCAAAAGACACTGGCAGAAGAGGTTACTAAATTAGTACACGGTCAGACGCAAAGCGGGGCTGCCACCGGAGTTTCAAAATACTTGACTAGTCAAGTAAATTTAGCCGATGCTACTGACGAAGAGCTTCAGGAAATCAAAAAAGAATTGGGCAGCGTTGTGGCAAGCAGTGGTGACTCCTTAATCGAACTGTTGGTGAAGAGCAACCTAACATCATCTAATACTGAAGCTAGAAGACTTTTAGAAACTGGCTCTATTTACATCAACAATCAAAAGGTGGATAGACCCAACGTTACTGTTGACGATTTTCAGAATGGTAGGTTTTTGTTGCGTCGTGGCAAAGCCTATAAAGATTCAGTATTTGTCGAGCTGGATAAAGGTACTTAAGTGGGGATTGAGGATTCTCAAACCGAAGAAACGGAAGCACATGAGTTGGCGGATACAAGAGAAGATAATGGGCAGACAGCCCAAATTGATGCAACAAATAACATCTCTCCACAGAAGGCACGAGAGTTCGGTAAGGTCTTAAGAGATGTTGCTGAGGAACTTTCTAAAACTGTTGAGCCTAAGAGGAGGCGACCTAGACGATGAAGTCAAATAGGAGGCTGTGAATATGTCAGCAAAACCTTCTTCTGCCATGCGAAAAGCCGATCAATACAACGACCCTAAGTATAATTACCAAGATTATTGGGTTGGTCGCGAATATGAGCATGCTGCTGAAGAAATGGCCATTAAGCGGCTGCTTAAAGGAGAGCATTTTAAGAATGCAGTCGATATTGGTGGGGGGTATGGACGTTTAAGTAAACTCCTGGCCAAATTTGCCGATAAGGTTACGTTGGCTGAGCCCAGCCAGCAGCAGCTGGATATGGCTAAAATTTATCTAAAAGATGTGCCTCAAGTTGAACGCAAATTGCTGCAGGCTTCTGCTTTAAAAATGCCAGCCAGATCGGTAGATTTGGTGCTTGTGGTGCGAGTGCTGCATCACCTACCAGATCCGATGACCGAACTTAAAGAAATTTCTCGCGTACTGAAGCCCGGCGGTACATTTATATTAGAATTTGCCAATGACGCGCACTTTTTGAATCGTGTCCGTTACGGCGTTAGGGGTAAGTCAGTGCCCAAAAAGCCTGTTAGCATTCAGGATGAAGCCAAAACCAAAGCCGGTGAACTACCTTTTGTTAACCATCATCCCAAAACTATTATCAAAATGCTACAGGAGACCGGTTTTGAGGTTGAGTCAGCTCTGAGTGGTTCTAATTTACGATCGCCAACTTTGAAAAAGGTGTTAGGCAAGAACGTGCTTTTGGGTTTAGAAAAAGTCATGCAGCCACTACTTGCGCCTATCTATTTCGGACCTAGTGTTTGGCTGAAACTAAACAAAAAATGAAAACAGTAGAAGGCGTGAGCGGCGCATTAGTTGTAAATAATAAGGTACTTATTATTCGACGATATAAAGGCGACACCTATCTAGCTGGTTTCTACGAGCTTCCAGGCGGTAAAATGGATCCTGGTGAAACAAAAGAGCAGGCTCTTGTAAGGGAGTTTGCGGAGGAAACTGGTTTAAGCGTAGAGGTTGGGAAATTTTATGGCAAGCACATTTTTTATCCGGGTCCTAATACCAAAGCCATTGACTATGAGTACCGCGTTTATCTAGCTCCTAATGAAGATATAAAAAATATAAGACTCAGTTCCGAGCACGATCATTATAAGCTGGTGGAGTTAAGCGAAGTAGACAAAGTAGAACCGATAACTCCCGAGAAAGTTGCTAGCCTGAAAATCGCCCTTGGCCTGTAGCTTGATAAACTGTAGTTAGTGACTCTAGAAACACCGATTGTAGATTTGAAAGGAGTGGGGGAAGAACTGGCTAAAAAGCTGGCTATTCTTGGAATTAAAACAGCTGGCGATCTTATTACGAATTACCCTCGTCGGTATGATGACTACTCTAATGTAACTCCTATAAGGGATTTAAAACCCGGGCAAATAACTCTAGAGGCGAAGATTAGCCATGTTACTGGGCGTTACGTGCGGCGAGGCATGCATATTACAGAAGCCATTGCCACTGATAAAACCGGCAGCGTGCGACTGGTTTGGTTCAATCAGCCATATCGAGCGGGGGCCATTAAATACGACCAGCCGTATTATATTGGCGGTGAATTTGCGCTAAGGCGCGGTAGATTTAGCATTGCTAACCCTTCAGTGGAGCTAGTTAGTGACTTCCCAATTAATACCGCCAGAATTATCCCCATTTATAGAGAGACAAAAGGCTTAAAATCTTTTGCTATCCGCAAGTTAATTAGGCAGGCAATCAATAATACTAAAGAGTTAGACGAACATTTACCGCCGTGGCTAATCGAAGAACAAAATCTTATAAGTTTTTCTAAAGCTGTTATGGAAATGCACTTCCCGAGCTCAGCCAAAGCCTTACAAGACGCCCGGCGACGACTGGGCTTTGAAGAAGTTTTCCAGCTCAGCCTAGCTGCGTTGTTGAATAAGCATGAGTTGTATAGAAATAAATCGCTAGCCATTTCGTTTCATGCAGAGTTGGCTCGCGACTTTGTCGCAAAATTACCCTTTAAATTAACAGACTCACAACGTAAAGCTGCGTGGAAGATCTACAAAGATCTTGATAAGACTGAACCCATGAATCGGTTGCTGGAAGGCGACGTTGGATCGGGTAAAACGGTGGTAGCCGCCATGGCGGCACTTATGGCTTTGAAACAGCGATTCCAGGTGGCATTTATGGCTCCTACTGAAATTTTGGCTCGACAGCACGCTGATAGCCTCTATAAACTTCTACAGAATATCGACTATCAGAGTCACGTTGGACTTTTGATAGGCGGCTTAAAGTCGAAAGAAAAAGAATTGGCTCGCTCTAAAATTGCAGGCGGTGAGATAGGATTGATGGTCGGTACGCATGCCTTGATCACAGAGAAGGTTGACATGCATAAACTCGGTTTAGTAATTATCGACGAACAGCATCGCTTCGGAGTTGAGCAACGCAAAAAACTCCAGGCAAAAGCTGGGCATATGCCACATGTATTGCATATGACTGCTACTCCAATTCCGCGTAGCTTAGCGCTGACTTTGTATGGGGAGTTGGATATATCGATACTTGACGAATTGCCACCAGGTCGGCTACCTATTAACACTAAAATTTGGTCACCAAATTCTCGTAAACAGCTTTATGAAAGAATTAACAAAGAGATTGATGCTGGCAGGCAAGTATTTATAGTTTGTCCTCTGATTGAAGATTCGGAAACAAGCGGTGGCCTATCAGTGGAAGAAGTTTTCGAACGAGTAAGTAAGAGCGACTTTAAACAACGAAGAATCGGGCTTTTGCATGGCCGCATGAAGTCATCAGAGAAAGATTTAGTGATGCGAAAGCTATTAAACCGTGAATATGACATTTTGGTAAGTACTACTGTGATTGAAGTGGGTGTCGATGTCCCTAATGCCACTATTATGGTAATCGAGGGAGCTGAACGGTTTGGACTGGCGCAAATTCATCAGTTACGGGGACGAGTAGGCAGAAGCGAACATCAGAGCTATTGCTATTTAATTCCCAGTGATAGCAAAGAACCCAGCCAGCGGCTGAAAGCTTTAGAGAATATGACAGACGGGTTCAAGTTAGCCGAATTAGATTTAAAATTACGCGGCCCAGGCGCAATTTATGGAACTATGCAACACGGCGCACTCGATTTAAGAGTCGCCAACTTATCAGACATTAAATTAATTGTCGCCGCGCGCAACTCTGCCCAAAAGTTCATCGATAAAAACGAAAAGCTGGAAAAGTATACTCATTTGTCTGACCGCGTGAATACCCTCAGAGCCGTTACTAACCTAAATTAGGACATAGGACACAGGAAATAGGATGTAGATATCTTCTGTACCCTAAATCCCAAGTCGTATATCCTGTTCTTAAATGAGAATAATTGCTGGAAGACTTGGAGGGAGGCCATTTGATTCGCCTCGCGCTCATAAAGCACACCCTATGAGCGAAAAGATTAGAGGTGCTCTTTTTAATGCCTTGGGTGATATTGAAGGTTTATCTGTACTAGATGCGTTTGGTGGCAGCGGTGCTCTGAGTTTTGAAGCTATAAGTCGTGGCGCCCAATCAGCTATAGTCATCGAAATCGATCAAACCACTCATTCTAATATTCTCAAGAATATAAGAATGCTACAGGTAGAGGATAACATAAAAGCAGTTCGCGCCAGCGCCAACGGCTGGAGCAATAATAACGCTGACACTAACTTCGACATTATTTTGTTAGACCCACCGTACGAGGCACTAAAATCAGAGTTGCTAGAAAAGATGTCCTCTCACGCTAAGCCGGGCGGTACGGTTGTTCTCTCGTTACCGCCAAAAACTGATTTTGCTCTACCATCTACTAACTATCATTTACTGTCTATCAAATCTTACGGCGATGCCCAGCTAGTTTTTTACCGCAAAAAATAAATGGTGGGACTCAGAGGACATCTTTCGAACCTTCCAGGACCTCTGTCAGCCCTACTAGATCATTTTCTCATAGGTGGCATAACTCACAAAGTTAGGCATAGGAAGAAGAAGCCCACTGCTAATGAGATCTGATCCATAAGAACAAGAGGCCCAGGTGCTCAGCTCCTAAGGCAATCAGCTTGATTGACTTGGGAACTGAGGGGAGGCAAAACCTCCCCTGCAGCTCTTTGATGAAGCGTTGGGTTCGCGAACGAGCAGGGTCCTTACGTCTCCGGATCGTCTTCGTCGTACTCGACCTCGTTGGGATTCTTGACGTCCCCCTCGAGCTCCGGCACGCGCACCCATCCGCCCTCGCGGACACCTTCGTTCTTCCAGAATTCGATGACCCACTGCGGGACGACCGTCATGGTGCTCCCCGCATTGCAGCAGTCGGCCGTCGTCGGCGGGTCGCCGTAGTTGAGGGTGCCGGCCTGGACGCGCTCGGCCAACGTTGGTCCGAGGGTGGCACGCTTGCCGGGACCCCAGATGACGCGGTCGTACTGGCTGAGCGACATGCACACCTTTCCAGCACAGTGGGATCCGAAGCTTGGAATTCACGTGACTTGAAGTCGCGGC
>JADMIO010970520.1_pt1 | contig 57780 bp, 51 predicted proteins | sample 8958161 | NCBI WGS metagenome assembly JADMIO01 (sample SAMN16585339, study PRJNA669376) | soil metagenome | isolation source: Crop rotation soil | place: USA: Cullars Rotation, Alabama | collected 2011 | reverse complement strand
GCCATCCTCGAGCGCGAGCGCCCGAGCGAGCGGCCGCGGGCGCGGGCGAGCGGCTGACTGATCGCGAGGCGGGGGGGTCGGGAGCTCGGGGAGGGTGTGCCTGCTGGTTCTCCCCCCGGCCCCTCACTGCGTGAGGGGGAGCGTGCGGGTTAGGTGCAGCCGACGACCTGGCAGGTGCCGTCGAGGCAGTCGAAGCCCGACTCCTCGCAGTCGTCGCTGTTCTGGCACTGCGTGAAGCAGAAGTTGCCCCACGTCATGCAGCCGCCCCCGGCGCCGCAGGCGAGGCAGCCGGTCGCAGCGACGGTTCCGTCGGGACATTCACGCTCGAGGGGCATGCCGAGGCACGCACGCTCGCATTCCTCCCGGGTGCCGAAGCGGTTGTCGTTGCCTTCGCAACCGCCGTAGTAGACCGGTTTGCACTGGTCGCCGAAGAAGGCGAAGGCAGGGATCACGGCGTCGCAGGAGCCTGCGTCCCATTGCTCCAAGCAGCGGGGTTCCGGAGTCCGGGGGGCTCGGCAGCGACCAGCAAGACGATCGCAAGTGCTCGGTGCCACACAGTCGGCGTCTTGGGTGCAGCCGCATTGCTCGTAGGGAATGCAGACGAACGAGCAGGTACGGGCTGCCGCGGGCGCGTACCCGATCGGACACGTCGGGACCTGCTCGACATCGCAGACGCCCGCCGGGTGGCAATCGGCGCGGCGCGGCGAGCAGAGCTTGGTGTCGCCCGCGGGGACGCACCGGAAGCCGTCCGAGCAATCATTGTCCTCCTGGCACTGCGGCGGATCGCTGCCGATGCAGATGCCGTACGGATCGGTGCCGAGGAGACTGTCGGGCTCGGTCACGCACTCGAAGTCTTCCGGGCACGGGGTTTGGCTGAATCCCGAGCAGATGGGCTGGACGTAGGGGTGAACGCAGTCGCCGGTGCACGAGGCGTCGCGATCCGCGTAGCAAGCATCGAGCGGACGGTCGACGCAGAACGTCGAGCCGACATCGCAGCCTGTGCCGTCACTGCTGTTGCACGGAGGCGCACCGGCACCGCCGGCGATGCTGCCGCCCGCATTCCCAGCAAACCCCGCGAGCGCGCCGGAACCGGCGTTCGGCACGCCGCCGTTCGGAGAGCCCGCGCCGCCTTGTGGCCCTCCCGCGAAGGTAGCGTCTCCGCCAAAGCCTCCGTTCGCGGCGCCACCGGGGGAGTACCCGGCTGATCCGCCGACGGTGGGCCCGCCGCCCGTCTCTCCCGGGTAGAGCCCCGCGTGCCCGGCTTGGGCCTGCCCGGCCGCCGCACGGCCGCCCGTGCCCGCGTCGGGGGTCTCCCCTTCCTCCCCTCCGTTGCCCGCATCGATCGTGTTGAGCGAGCGCGTCTCGCTCATGCAGCCGACGAATCCGAAGGTCAGGAGCGCCGCCAGCGCGAGCGGCAGCGGCGACGGGCTCGAGGGCTTCCTGGACATGGTTCTACGCGGGCTATGTCCCTCCGAGAAGCGTTTGATCCACCTGCCCACCGAAAGTCGGCACGGGCACCGTCAGATGCACCCTCCGACGTCACAGGCGCCGTCCACACAGAAGAACCCCGGTGTGGTGCAGTCGTCGTTGGTCTCGCAGCGTTCCAAGCAGAAGGTGCCGTAGACCGTGCAGCCGCCGCCCCCACCGCACTTCAGGCACCCGGTCGCGGGAACGCGCCCCTCCCCACACTCGTGCTCGGTCGGCATGCCCGCACAAACGGCGAGGCACTCTTCGACGGAGTAGAAGCGATTGTCGTTGCCTTCGCATCCCCCGTAGACGACCGGCTTGCACTCTCCGTCCACGAACGCGTAGACGGGTACGGCGGCGTCACACGGGCCGGCGTCGAACGGCTGCGCGCAGCGCGGGGCGGGGGCTTGCGTCAGGAAGCAGCGTCCACGCGCTCGATCGCAGAGTGCGGGGGCCGGGCAGTCGTAGTCGTATTCGCACCCGCAGTGCTGCATCGGGAGGCACACGTACGTGCAATCCTGAGCGACGGCGGGTGCGTACCCCGGCGCGCAGTCCGGAACCTCACCGCCGCATGCGAAGTCTTGCCAACAGGAGGGGCTATCCGCGATGCAGCGCTGCTCGCCTTCTTCGCCACGACAGGTGAAGCCGTCGGCGCAGTCGTCGCCCGTTGCGCAGCCGGGCGTGCGCCCCCCGACGCAGATCGAGGTCGGGTCGGTTCCGAAGAGCGTGTCGAAATCAGGCACGCACTCGTAGTCGGGCGGGCACGCGACAGCCTCGAACCCGGAGCACACGGGGGCGAGGTACAGCGGCGTGCACAAGCCGGCACACGACTCATCGGACTCGGGCGCGCACGAATCGAGTGCGTCATCGACGCAGTAGCCGCGCCCTTCGCAGCCGCTGCCGTCGCTGCTGTTGCAGGGGACGAGCTCGATGGCGCCGCTCCCGGCGTTGCCAGCGGCCAGGCCGCCCATGCCGGCAGTCGCGGATCCCGCCGACCCACCCTGCGTGGCCCCGGCGAGCGCGCTGCCGGAAAACCCTGCGTTCGACGCGCCGCCGGACGGAGCACCCGCGAGTGCGACGCCGCCCGAGCCCGCATTCGGCTCGCCGCCTCCGATGCCACCCGACGAGCGACCGGCGCTGGCACCCGCGCCCTGTCCCGCCGCCGTGCTGCCACCGGTTCCCGCGGTAGGAGCGTCGCCGCCGTCGCCGCTGTCCCCACTGGGACCAGGCGCACCCGCGTGCTTGGCGCGTCCGCAGGCCACGAACGCGCAGGTGAGGAGGAGCGCGCCGAGGACGCGCGAGGGCGAGCGCAGCATGGGCTTCATCAGGGGCGTTGCCTCTTCACGCTAACGATGGCTCCCGTCACCGCTCGGAAGCGTAGCACCCTCCGTCCGAAGCAGCTCGTGGAGGCGCTCGACGTAGGCGTCCTGCGGGTGCTTCGCGAGATAGTCCCGAGCGAGCTCCACCGCGTGCGCCCGGTCGCCCAGACGAACGAGCGCCTCGATCCTGAGCACGGCCGCCTCGCGATCGAGCACCCCCACCACGCGCGACCGCTCGTACCAATCGAGCTCCGTGAGCGCCCGCCGCGCATCGCCGCGCTGGAGGGCGCTGCGTGCCGCGTCGATGCGTGCGGCCTCCACACCGAGCGCGCGTGATGCGCTCGAATCCGGCGCAAGAGGCGTGGTGCTCGAGCCGCTCGTCACGGGGGGCGCGGCGGGCAGCATGGTCGCACCCGAGTCGGCTGCAGGCGGCTCGGCGGGCGTCTCCGGCTTCGCGGGCAGCACGCCCGGCGCGGGCGATGTCGTTCGCCGTGCCGCAGGGACCGGCGCGGCGATGGGCTCACTCGGCGGCGCGGGATGACGCGCGCGCTCGACCACGGTCGCGGTGCCCGACACGAGCGCACCCGCCACCAGGCCCGACGCCAACCATTTTCCGACCAACGCGACGGAAACGCCCGACGTCTTGCCGAGCGTGCCGAGCCCGCTCGCGAGCGCTCCGTTCACGGTCGCCGCGCCTGCCGGTGCCGCAACGACGGCTGCCGTCAGCGTCAGACCGAGCGCGCCGGCGACCCGACCCAGGGAATCCGGTGGGGGCGAGTCGCTGAGCCCGGAACGCAGGAGCTCCCGCGCCGTCGCGCTCGAGGAGCTTTCGAGCAGGGGTCTGAATTCGGTCACGGCATCTCCCGGTGGGGGGCTTGAGAGGCGGCCCAGGCCTCGAACTTCTCGCGAGCACGCCGCAAGCGCGACGTGACGGTGCCGAGCGGGATGGCCAGGCTCTCGGCAATCTCCCGGAGCCCGAACCCTTCGAGCTCGAAGAGCACGAACACCGCGCGTTGGTCGAGCGGCAGCTCGGCGAGCCCCTCGTCGAGCTTGTGGCGGCGCTGCTTCTCGACCATCGCCTGCTCGGGATCGAGCCCCCGCCCGAGACGACGATCGGGCTCTTCGTCCGCGACCTCGCGACTGCGAGCGAGCTTGCGCCGGTGGTTGGCGGCGAGCCGCTGGCACGTGCCGAGCAAGAACGAGCGCTCGGCGCCGGGCGTGACCCCCGCAAGACGCGCGGCGAGGGTCATGAACGCGTGCTGCGCGGCGTCATCCACGTCGGATTCGGGAACACCGAAGCGGCGCAGCGAGCGCCAGACGAGCGCGAAGTTCGTTTCGAGGGCCATGGCGAGCCGCTGCCGGTCCGCCTGGAGCGGAGGCGCAGCAGAGGGGGCGGCCGAGGGGGGCTCGGCAGTCTCGTGCGGCTCGTTCATGCGGAGAGGGGGCGCCTTCGCCCGGGGTGGCAATGAGAGGATGTCGCCGGGGCTCCCAAATGATCCCCGGCGACCCTAGCCCCCGAGACCCCCCGAAGCTACGCGGGGCGGCGAGTGCGGGAAACGAGCGGGCTCGAAACGACGGGTGGCGCCGTCGTCACCCCTGGCACTGGAAATCTTGGTCGCAGCTCTCGCCCTGTCCGCAGTTGGCGTCGGTGAGGCATTCCACGCAGCGATTGCGCGTCGAGCAATAGGGCTGGTCGCCGCCGCAATTGCCGTCCGTGACGCACTCCACGCACCGCCCGGACATCGTCGAGCAGAAGGGCGTGTCACCCCCGCAATTGCCGTCGCCCAGACAGCCGACGCAGATGCCGCGGTCGGTGTTGCAGTACGGCGAATTGCTGCCCGCGTCGCAGTTGGCGTCCGAGGTGCAACCGGCGACGCAGCGATGGTTCACCGTGTCACAGGTTTGGTTCGCGCCGTCGCAGTTGGCCGGCGTCAGGCACTCGACGCAGCGGTGGTCCGCCGCGCAGTAGGGGGTGTCGCCACCGCACTGCGCGTCGCCGGTGCATTGGACGCAGGTATGGGTCGCGAGATCGCAACGGCTCCGATTTCCTCCGCCACAGTTCGGATCGCCGAGACACTGCACGCACACGAGCGCCTCCGTGTCGCAATAGGGCGTTGGCTGAGAACACTCACCCGAGCCCGTGCACGCGTTGGCCATGCCACCTGTTCCGCCGCCCCTGCCGCCGGCACCGCCGGTCGGGTTGCCGCCGCCGGCGCCGGTCATGCCCGTTCCGGCGGAACCGCCTCCGGTACCGGTGTCCGCGCCCGCAGCCGCGTCGACGCCGGCAGCGCCGCTCGTGTCGCTGCCGCCCATGCCCGACAGGTTGCCGCCCGATCCGGTCTGCGCGGAGCCGCCCGATCCGGCGCTCGTCATGCCGCTACCACCGCGGCCGGCGCTCGACGTGCTGCCCGCCGAGCCGCCGCTCGCCGTCTTTCCGCCACTCCCCGCCCCGGAAGCCTTGCCGGCAGTGCCCGTGCCCGGAGTCTTGCCTGCGCTCTCGTCGGCACTCCCGCACGCGACAGCGGTGCAGAGCGCGGCGCTCAGACCAACGATACAAAAGCTTGTTCTCGAGATCAGCATGAAGATCCTCCAGCGGCGAATGGAACGAAGGGGTTCGCTCCGGGAGTACCGACCCCCGTCGGACATCATGCGTGGCACCCGCAAGATGAGTCGCAGCGACGCCTACATCGGAGGCACCACTCCGCAGCCGAAACGCCTTGATGCGGCGCTTCCTGACCCGGGTGGTGACTCGCTGCGCGGCCGGGGTTACGGCGAGTCGTCGCACTCGCCGCGAGTGCGGTTGCACGTGTGACCCGACTCGCAGTCGGCGTCAGTAAGACAACCGCGGCATTGATTCGTCGTGGGATCGCAACGCGCACGATCGCCGTCGCAATCGGCGTCCCCCAGGCACTCGACGCAAACGAGTCGCGTCGAGCAGAAGTGCGCGTCCTCTCCGGTGCAGTCCTCACTGCCGCTGCACGGGCGTGTGCAGCTGCGCGTCACGGGGTCGCACACGTCCGCAAGGCTCGGGCAGTCCATGCTGTCGATGCAGGCGACGCAAACGTGCCGTGCCGTCAGGCAGCGGGGACGCTCGTCGCCGCAGTCCGCGTCGCCTGCACATTCCGAATCGCCAGGCTCGTCACCCGCGCCCGCCTGTCCGAACGGCGCGCCCGAGCCACCCCCGGCGTCTGCGCGGGCGCCCGTCCCGCCGGGGTTGCCGCTCCCGGCGCTCGACGCCCCACCCGTCGCGCCGGAGTCTCCGCCGAAGCCGGCGCCCCCGGTCGCACCGCCGCTCGCGCCCGGCCGCCCGGCACTCGACGCCCCGCCGACGTGCCCGCCCGCCAAACCGGTGCCCGCGTCGCCCCCGTTCTGTGCGGGAACCGGGTTGAGCGCGAGCTCGTCTTCACCGCACCCGAGCAGGATCGAACCGGCGAGCCCGATGGCGCCCGCAGCCCTCCGCGCACGGTTCATCGAACGACCGGATTCGCGAGCAGGCGTTGGGCTTCTTCCGTTGCGAAGCCGCCATGGTACCGCGCGAGGTAGGATTCCGCCTGGCGTCGAGCTTCCGCAATCCGGCCGAGCTTCGCCAGCGCGCGGAAGCGCTCGACGCTCGCTTCCTGGGCGAGCACCGAGTGCGGATACTTGCCGAGCAGCTGATCGACGAGGGCGAGCGCCGCGGCGTCGCGCCCCTCACGTCGAGCGTGGCGCGCTTCGGCAAATAGACGGTTCACCGCTTCGAGGTCACTCGCGGCGGTTGGACTCGCCGGGCTGCGCCCGACGACGTGCCCGCGGGTGGACGACGCGATGGTGGCTGCGGGGCGCGGCTCGAGCGGTGGCTCCTCGCTCGCCGCCGGGGCACTCTCGTGAGCGCGTGGGGCCGCGGCCTGCGCGACGGTGGGCGCAGCGGCACCCGCTGGGTTGGGGCGCGCCCCGGCGGGCGGCTTCTCGGGCGTGCTCGGTCGCATCCAAGATCCCAACCCGCCCACGCGCGCCAATGCCGTACTGGCTAGCGCCAAAGTCGCCGCTATCAGCAGCCAGCGACCCATCCTGCGCGCAGAAAAACCGGGTGCTCGCTCGTGGACGAGACGCACGTGGAGCTCGCGCATGCTTCCGACGACCCGCGCGCGACGCTGCTCGCGGAGCGCCACGCCCTCGGGCGGTCTCTCTTCACGTGCCATGCTCGCGAAGAGCTCGCTCATGTCGACCTTCGCCATCAGCGGTTTGCCTCCGGCGGTCGAGAGTCGAGGCGTCGCCTGAGCTCCTTGCGCCCGCGAACCAAGCGCGACTGGGCCGCCGACACCGACAGGCCCGTGAGCACGGCGATCTCCGCGAGGTCGTGGCCCATGACCTCGTGCATGATGACGACCTGGGCGGTGACCGGGGACAGCTCGCCGAGCGCCGCGCGCAGCGCAGCCAGCAGCGCGCTGTTTTCGGGGCCCGGTCCTCCGCCGCCGCCATACTCGGAGACCGGGCCGTCGGCGGCGAGGTTCCTACGGTCGCGCTGGCGACGGCGAATGGTGTTCAGAGCCACGTTCGTGGTGACGGACACGGCCCACGAGGCCAAGCTGCAGGCGCGCGCGAACTTCTTTCGGGCAAGCGTCAGCAGGATCTGCTCGAAAGCCGTTTGCACGAGATCGTCGTGATCTTGCCCGCGCTCGCCCAGGACTTTGATGAGCGTCGCGCTCACCACGCGCTCGAGCCGGTCGTAGAGCCGTTGCGCCGTCTCGAGGTCGCCGCGCTCGAACGCAGCGATGAGCGTCTCATCGTCGTCCGGCGGCTGCGCTGCCTTCGCGCCCCCCTCCACCAAGCGCAGGTGAGGTTCACGCTTGAGGGCAGACTTCGTCACGCTAGAAAAGTAACGCGCGCGCCCGTCTCCAGGCAAACGCCGCTCAGAGATTCAGGCGCACTCCTCCTACGATGCCCACATTGTGGGCGCGCACCCGACCCAGCTCCTGTCCGGCATTCGTGATCGTGACCTGACGCAAGAGCAGTGAGCCGTCGACACCGAGCGTCACGGCTATCGGGCTCGGCTCCGGCCACGACGCCCGCGCGTCGAGCGCCGCGCCTGGGATGAAGCTGCCCGTACTGTCCGGCACCCGCGTCGTCGGATCGGGTGCGCTCGCGCTCGTGTGGTCGAGCAGCACCCGCGCACCGAGCTCGAGCCGTACGGGCCCCGCGGCCACGCGTGCGCCGCCGCCGAGTCCCACATCTGCCCAGGTGACCGAGGGCGCGCCGCTCGACGTGAGCACGGCATACGAGCCCGAGGCGGCGACGAACACTGGAACTGACGGGAGATCGTGCGAGGCGCGCACGTAGACGCCGGCGCGGGGCGCTCCATCGGCGAGGCCGGTGCCGAGCAGGCCGCCGATCTCGACGCTCACGATTCGGCCGGGGCGCGCCGGGGGCGGAGGTGGCTCGCGCGCGGGGGCGGCCGCTCGGGCCTCCGAGCGCGGCGGGCCTTCTGTCGCGTGCGCGGGCTCGGCCGCAGGCGGTGGAGCGGGCGGCGCCGGTGCCTGCGCCTGCTCTTCGGCTCGAACCTCGAGCTCGTCCACGATGGTCGCGATCGCGAGCCCGACACTCCGGTAGCGCTCGAGCCTCGCATCGGCACGCGAGAAGACGAGGTCACGTGTGACGCCCGCCGGCGCTGCGTCGATGCGCGCCGCAATGTGTGCGTGCCACTCGTCGAGCCATTGGACGGACGCCGCTGCCGGTGGGGCCTCGTCGGCAGTCCCGCGAGCGACGTCGCAGTCCCCTTGACGCAGCGCCGCCGAGCACGACTCGAGAAGCGCTGCCAGCTCGCGCGGGTCCTGCGAGCTCGGCTCGACGTGCACGGCCACGAACGGGCCCATCGCCTACATCGTGTCACGTCCTCCGGTCGGGTGTCATCTCGACGGCGTCGCTACCCCGAACACCCACCAATCTGCGGCGCCCCACGCCTGGTCGACGCGTTCGTCGCCCACTCACGACTGACGGACATGAAACTACTGAACTTACTATTCAGCTTCGGAGCTCTCGCCGGCGTTGCCGCTGGTTGCGCGTCGAGCGACTTCGCGAGCACCCCGGGCCGTGCACCATCAGGAGGAACGGGCGGGACGAGCGCCACCGGTGCGGGCTCCTCCGGCCGAAGTAGCGCGAAAGGAGGGACCGGCGGAACCATCGGCAGCGCAGGCAGCGCGGGCGACGCAGGCGGCGTCCCGAGCGAGCTGGGCGGCACGGGCGGCACGCCGACGAGTGGCAGGGGTGGAACGAGCGGCAGCGGCGGCGCGGCCGGCAGTCCCGACGCACTCGGAGGTGCACCGGCCGCGGGCACCGCCGGTGGCGTGCCGGTTGCCGGCGCGGCCGGTGTGCCCGACTCGGGCTGCCAGTCGGACGCCGACTGCGGCGCACCGACCCCGTACTGCGAGCTCGCGACCGGCAGCTGTGTCGCTTGCCAATCCAACGCGAACTGCGCAGCGACCCCCACGACCCCTGCCTGCGACACGGACACTCACGTCTGTGTGCAATGCACGTCGAAGGCGAACTGCACCGGAACGAAGCCGTTCTGCGACGTCACCTCGAATCATTGCGTCGAATGCCTGACGGATGCGGGCTGTGGAGACGTGCGCCTCGTGTGCGTCGGCGGAGCCTGTGAGTGTGACACCGGCCTCACGAGCTGTGGCGGCGAGTGCCGCGACCTGAAGCACGACCCACGCTACTGTGGCGACTGCAACACCGAGTGCGGCAACGCCGAAACCTGTGACAACGGCGATTGCGCGTGCCGGCCGGGCCTCACCGACTGCGCCGGCACCTGCGTCGACCTGAAGAGCGACGTGAACCACTGCGGGGCATGCGAGAGCGCGAGCTGCGCGACGGATCAGAAATGCGAAGGCGGCACCTGCTCGAGCACCGCGGGCGGCTGTGGCGAGGGACTCACCGAGTGCGACGCGAGCAACAACCGCACGGCTTGCGTGAACACGCACACCGATCCCAACAACTGCGGAGAGTGCGGCCAGCGCTGCGACACCGGCGAGCTGTGCATCGCCGGCGCCTGCCGCGCCTACGCCGTGGCGGCGACCTGCGACACCTGCCCCTGCGCGGAGGTTTGCAACATGCTCATCGACGACACCCACACGTGCTGCGACTCGGCGGCAACGAGCAACGTCGCGCTGTGCGTACGGGGCAGCACCTGCCCCTGAGCGGGCTTCCGACGAGCGCATCACCGCCGCGACTGCGCGGCCCAAAAACGCGACGCGCCGATGGATGCACTCACGGGGGCCAAAGACGACCTCACGGGAAATGCTCAGCGGAAGAGCGCGCACGAACGCGCCAATCAGGCATCGGCGACAGAAGTTTCTGGTCCTCGTGAATTGCGTGATCTCGCCTTGTTTGCTGCGGACCGCGGTGCCTAGGCTCACTGACTAGAGCGGATTTTCCGCCGCTCTCAGGGTGCACCATGAAAAATGGGCGGAACCTGACGGTGATCGGAGCTTTTTCGGCGGCGCTAGCAGCGTGCGCCGGAGACGTGAGCTCGCCCGGCGGCGCGACCCACGCCGCAGGTGCGGGGACGGGCGCCGGTGCGGGGACGGGCGGAGGAACTGCGGCCACCGGTGCCGGCGGCGCGTCCACCACCGGTGGCTCGCCGGCGGGCGGCATGACGAGCGGCGGCGCGACGGGCGGCTCCGGAGGCACGAGCGTTTCGACGTGCGTGCCCGGCGTCCCCGCGACGTCGCAGATCCCGCGCCTCTTGCGACGCCAGTACGACGCCGTCCTGCGCGATCTGCTCCAGGTCACGGCCGTAGACGGCAAGCTGCCTTCCGCGGGTCTGTACGCCGATTTCGACGGCCCCGTGAACGTCGACGCCGTGCGCCTCTACCAGGAGGTGGCCGGGAAGGTCGCCGCGCAGGTGATGGCCGGCGCGGGTCGAACGAACTTCATCGCGTGCGATCCGGCCGCCTCGGGCTGCTTGACCGAAACCATCAAGAGCTTCGGCCGCAAAGCGTTCCGAAGGCCGCTCACCGACGGCGAGGTGAAGCGCTTCGAGAAGCTCGGGCAGACGACGCCGCAGGGATCGGCGGAAGAGGTGGCCGAAGCGACGCTGATGGCCTTCCTCGCTTCGCCTTCGTTTCTCCAGATCACCGAGCTGACCGAGGTGCAGGAGGCGGGCAGCATCCAGCTATCGAGCTACGAGGTCGCGGCGCGGTTGTCGTTCCTGCTCTGGGGCTCGGTCCCCGACGAGATCCTGAGCAAGGCAGCCGACCAGAACGAGCTGGCGACGAAGGAGCAAATCCTCGCGCAAGCCGAGCGAATGATTGGTGTGCGCGAAAAGACGGCGCCGCTCGTCGCCGCCGCCCACCGCGCCTACCTCGACATGGAGAACGACGACTCGCACTGGTGGAAGGTCTCGCACGACACGACCAAGTACCCCCTGTACACGGCCGCTGTCGTGCCCGCCGAGCAGGCGGAGCTCGATCGCGTGGTCGAAGACCTCACGTTCACGGGCGGCTCGTTCAAGGATCTCTTCCTGACCAACGTCGGCTTCGTCAACCGCGACACCGCGGCGATCTATGGGCTCGACCCGGGGAGCTTCGGCGCCGACCTCACGCGCGTGGAGCTCGACCCGTCGCAACGGCCGGGCATCCTGACGCGCGCGGGCTTCTTGAGCTCCTTCTCCCATTTCGACGGGACGAGCCCGATCCTGCGAGGCGCGTACATCACCGTGAACATCATCGGGATGAACCCGGGCGCGCCCGATCCGAAGTTCTTCCTGACGCCGCCTCCCCCCGGGCCGTTCGCCACCGAGCGCGCCTACGTCGAAGCGCTCACGAGCCAAGCGGCGTGCCAGGGGTGCCACGCCCCTTACGTCAATCCGCCCGGATTCGTGCTCGAGAACTACGACGCCATCGGCAAGTGGCAGACCGTCGATCCGCGTAGCGCTGCGGATCCCAGCGCCGGCGCCATCGACCCGACGGCCACCGTGACGTTCAGCGAAGACAACGCGAAGCCGATCGCGAGCTCGCTCGAGCTGATGCAGGAAATATCCAAGACGCCGAAGGCACTCCGGATCTACGTCGAGAAATGGGTCACCTTCGCGACGGGGCGACTGGCGGACCCTCACGACGCCTGCACCGTCGACCTCATCGACACGAAGCTGTCCCAGAACGGCTACACCATCCTGAACCTGCTCGCCGACCTCACCCAGGCGGATTCGTTCCGCTTGCGCGTGCGAGGCAACTGAGAGTCGCCATGACGAACCGCATGCAGCGTCGCATCTTCCTCAGAGGCCTCGGCGGGGCCTGCGTGGCCGCGCCGTTCCTCGGCACGCTGGGCGCGCGTGGCGCCCGGGCGCAAGCCGCCAAACCTCAGCCGCGGCTGATCGCGATGTTCACGCACTACGGCTGTCTGACGACCAAGTTCTTCCCGCAATCGTCGCATGGCCCGCTCACCGCGGCCGATCTCGAGACGACCACGCTGAAGCCGCTGGCTCCCTACGTCGACAAGATCCTCGTCCCGCGCGGGATCCGCGGCATGAACGAATGGACGGCCGATCTCGTGCGCGGGCAAGGCAACGACCCTCACACGCAGGTGGCCGGCTCCTTCCTCACGCTCCAGCCGGTGACGCCCAACAGCGACGACCCATTCAGCTTCGACGCCGCGACGAAGGCCAACGCCAAGCCGATCGGCCCCTCGCTGGACCACGTGATCGCGAGCCAGCTCTCGCCCGACGGCATCCCGCTCGTCATGCGCGTCGGCAACTACAACGTGAAGACGTCGTCGTGGCTCTCCTACTCCGCTGCCGAAGAGCAGTTCCCCGGGCTCGGTGATCCGTCGCAGATCTACTCGAGCCTCACGGGCCTCTTCGACGACGGCCCCGCGATGTCGCCGGACAGCTATCAAGCGATCAAGGGTAAGAGCATCGTCGATCTCATCAAGGACGATCTCGACACGCTTGCGCGCTTCGACATGAGCCAATCGGACCAGCAGAAGCTCGCCGCCTGGAAGGCCGCGCTCGATCAGACCGGAACCGTGATGGCTTCCGCGCAGTGCAATCAGGAGCTCGCCACGAAGCTCGGCATGGGCGTCGGCTCACCGCCCATGGGCGGGGGCGATGTAGTGACGAGCAAGGTCACGGACACGCTCGATACCGCCGACGTGTACGCGAATCTCGCGGTGCTCGCCGCGATCTGCAACGCCAACCCCGTGATCCTGATGAAGTTCCCCAGCAACTACGTCTACAGCGGGCTCGGCGTCGAGCTCGAAAGCCATTCGGCCTCGCACCGCCTCAACAACGCGAACATGTCGGGCACGTGCGTGGACGGCGTGATGGGCATGCTCACCAAGATCCAGGATTTCTACGCGGCCAAATTCGCGTACCTCGTCGGGCAGCTCAGCAGCTTCGACGAGGGGGACGGCAAGCTGCTCGACAACACGGCCACGGTCTGGTTCCAGGAGATGTCCGACGGGAACGCCCACAACCTGAACAACCTTCCCATCATTCAGGCGGGCAGCGCAGGCGGCTACTTCAAGACCGGCCAATCCGTGAACGTCGAAGACGGCTCACCCTCGCTCTCGCGCGGCAACAGCGAGGCGCAGTGCATGAAGGACGGCGACATGGTCAACGGCGCCAGCCAGGAAACCGGAACACCGTCGACCGCGGCCAAGGCCCCCATCAACAAATACTTCTGCTCCTTGATGAACGCGCTCGGCGTCAAGGCAGGCGCGGACGGCTTCCCGCTCAAGGGCGGCACGGCTCCCGTCACGCACTACGGCCGCTACGACCGCACCGAGGACTTCGTTCACGGCGACAAGAACCCGCCGAGCATCACGGATCCCGGCGAATTCACGGCGCTCAAGGCGAACGGCTGACTACGGCCAGCGCGCCACCACGCCGAGCGAGAAGGCGCCGGAAAACGCCGGCACCGTGTAGACGTTCACGTCACCGGGCTGCACCACGAATTCGTCGTGCTGCACGAGCCCGAAGGCGCCGAGCTCGGCTTCGAGGGCCACGTGGCGTCCCACCGCGGCTTCGAATCTTCCGGCGGCCCCGAGACCCAGCCAGGTCATGGACGCGTCGTCGGTGGCCCCGGGCGTGGAGCGCGGGGACGCCGTCAACAGGCCGCCCTCGAACCAGCCGCAGCCGTAGAAGGCGAACGGCGCACCGAACGACAGCCGCAGGGGGCAGGCGCGCAGCGTGACGGCGCGCAGCGCGAGCCGCGCACCACCGAGCGGAGGCTCGCTGGCGCTTCCGGTGACGTAGACGACACCCACGCGCACGCTCGGCGAGAACCACGAGTCGCGCTCGAGGAGCGCGTCGAGCCCGCCACCGGCGCCGAAAGCCGGGAACGGCGCGACCCCGAAATCCAGCCGGCCGTCGATGTAGACACCCGCTCGGAGACGCATGGCAGGGCTCGACGCCTCGCGACGCTCGCTCGACGCCGGTGGAGCCGGAGCTGGACGAACGTCGGCGGGCGGAGGGGGCGGCGACGGAGCGGCTTCGACCTGCGCCTCCGCTGCAGGCTCGCTCGCCTCCGGTGTAGCCTCGGGCAAGAGCGCGCCACTCAGCAGCAAACCGGCCATGATCGCCATCGACGTGGTCACGTCTTCACAGGGCGCCGGAGGCACCTCGCGGCCGAAGCGCTCCCCCGTGCGAAATCGCACGCTGAGCATCCCGCTCGCGAGCTCACCCGCCGCCACGATCTGCACGTCGAAGGCGAGCTCGGCATCACCCTCCCGCAGCGAGGCGAGCGGGGCACGCGTGGCGATCGCCGCCAGCACCGCGCTTCGTTCGGGACAGCCCGGCGGAGCGGCGTAGGCCAGCGAGTAGGAGCGCTCCTGCTCGGCAGCCCGCAGCGAGGCGGGGGCTAGCCAGAGGGTCACCCCGACGAGGAGCGCGGAGAGCCACCCTCGCGAGCCCGCAGCACCGTTCACCGGCCGAGTCGTATCACAGCCCGGAAGCCCGGGCCTCGCTCACAACGGGTTCACGCACACGCCCGGACTGTCGGGGGCGATACAGTTGTCACCACACGCACAGAGCACGGCGCCGTTGCAGGTGCCGCCGAGGCAATCGCGATCCGACCAACAGCCGCCGGCCGGATCCGGTGCCTTGCAGACGCCGCTCCGGCACGTTTCATCGTCCTTGCAGTCTCCGTCCTCGATGCAGCAGTCGGCATCTTTGGGCACGCAGGTGCCCGGCTCGTCGAACCCGCCGCAATCGGCGTTGCACGGGCAAACCCAGACGCCCGAGCATTGCGTGTTGTCGAGGCACTGGTCGTCGTCCCAGCAGCCGCGCGCGTCGTCGTCCTTGCAGACGCCAGCGATGCAGTGATGGTCGACGCAGTCGCCGTTGCCCGTGCAGCAGTTGCCGGCGATGACGCAAGAATCATCGACCGTCGTCTGCCAGTGTCCGTCGACGCACGAGCCCGCCGTGAGGGGCGCCTCCGGGCATTGATCCCAGGTGCACCCTTCGCTCGGCACCGAGCACTCGCTGCACTCGGCTCCGTCCGCGGGCGGATCGACGGGACAGATGGGCGCCGCGCAGGGGGGGCACTCGGCTGGTCCCCACATTCCGCTATCGCAGGTGTGCGAGCAGGAGCAGCAGGCGCCTTCCGAGCAATGATCGCCGTCGTTCGCGCACTCGCCGCCCGTGACGCACGGAAAGGACCCCGCGGTGCCCGAGCTGCCGCCGTTGGCGGTGCCTCCGTTGCCGGTGGTTCCGCCGACGGCGGTCGTTCCGGACGTTCCCGCGTCGCCGGCGGTGCCGCTCGTGCCGCCGCGTCCGCCGCCGGTGCCGCCGGTGCCGCCGCGCGCCGTCGTGCCCGAGGTGCCGCCGGAGCCGCCGGAGCCGCCCTTCGAGCTCGTGCCGCCCGAGCCGCCCTTCGAGCTGGTGCCGCCCTTCGCGCTACTGCCGCCCTTCGCGCCGCTCCCACCCTGGCCCGATGCGCTGCCGCTCGTGCCGCCGCTCGCGCCCTCGCCGCCGGCCCCGGCGCCGCCGCTTTCGAATGACGCTCCCGCGCAGCCGAAGGCGAGACCGAGTGCCACGAGCCCGAGCAGAACCCCCGAAGTCGACGTCCTGATTGCCATGTTAAGACCCTCGATGGACAGGGTGCCCGGAGGAACGCTTTCGTGCAACTCGGCGCAGGGGCGAAATTCGAGATGCGCTCGAGGCTCCGTGCTAGACGGCGCACCATGTCCCACAAGATCGTGCTCCTCCCCGGTGACGGCGTCGGCCCTGAGGTCGTCGCGCAGGCCCAGGCCGTGCTCGAAGCGGTGCTGCGCCGCTCCGGGAAAACCCTGTCGTTTCAGACCTGTTTGATGGGCGGCATCGCCATCGACGAGACGGGCGAGGCCCTTCCGCAGGAAACGCTCACGGCGTGTCAGGGCGCCGAAGCGGTGCTGCTCGGAGCCGTAGGTGGGCCGAAGTGGGATAACCCGAAAGCGAAGACACGCCCGGAGATGGGGCTGCTCGGGATCCGGCGCGGGCTCGGCTTGTACGCGAACTTGCGACCGGTGCGCGGCTACACGGAGCTGCTCTCCTCCTCGCCGCTCAAGCCCGATCGCGTCGAAGGCGTGAACCTCCTCGTCGTCCGCGAGCTGACCGGAGGACTCTACTTCGGTGCCAAGTACCGCGAGGACACGCCCAAGGGTGTGCGCGTCGTCGACACGCTCGAGTACCACGCGTTCGAGATCGAGCGCATCGTCAAGCTCGCGTTCGAAATCGCGCGCGGACGCAAGAAGAAGGTGACGTCGGTCGACAAGGCGAACGTCCTCGAATCGTCGCGGCTCTGGCGCGAGACGGCCACCGAGGTCGCGGCGCGCTTTCCCGACGTGGCGCTCGAGCACCAGCTCGTCGATTCCTGCGCCATGCGCCTCGTGACGGCCCCCGGCAGCTTCGACGTCATCGTGACCGAGAACATGTTCGGCGACATCCTCTCCGACGAGGCCGCCGTGCTCACCGGCTCGCTCGGCATGCTTCCGAGCGCCTCGCTGGGTGACGGCAAGCTCGGCTTGTACGAGCCGATTCACGGCTCGGCACCCGACATCGCGGGCAAGGGCATCGCCAATCCGCTCGGCACCATCCTGAGCGGCGCGCTGCTCCTCCGGCACAGTCTCGGCCTCGAGGCGGAGGCGACCCGTATCGAACGCGCCGTCGAAAAGGCGCTCGCGAGCGGCGCCCGCACCAAGGACCTCGGGGGGGACAAGCCGCTCTCCACTGCCGGCATGGGCGAGGCGGTGCTTCAGGCGCTCGAGGAAAGCTGAAGCACGGGCCCTCCCGCGGAAAAGCGGCCGGGTTCGGACCGAAACGATGCCGATTGACCGCCTCCCGAGGGAGATGGAAGCTCGCGCGCATGAAGTGGTGGATCCTCGCGCTGGCGATCACGGGCTCGTCCCTCGGGTGTGCGAAAAAGTCGGAAGAGGCGAAGCCTGCCGAGCCGAAGGAGCCGACGGCGGCCGAGAGCGCGTCGGTCGCCGCCGCCGTGCAGGCCGTGCCCAAGGCGGACGACATGAACCTGCCTTCGGACCTCGGCTCCCCCAAGATCCCGGCGGACAATCCGCAGACCGACGAGAAGGTGGAGCTCGGCCGGCAGCTCTTCTTCGACAAGCGGCTGAGCGGCGACAATTCGCGCGCCTGTTACTCGTGCCACCAGAACGAGGACGGCAACGGCGGCAAGGATCCGATCGCGATCGGCGCGGGTGACAAGAAGCTCACGCGCCACAGCCCCGTGATCTGGAACGTCGGCTTCCTGCCCAAGCTCTACTGGGACGGTCGCTCGGCAACGCTGGAGGAGCAGGGCAGCGCGGCGCTCAGCGGCGGCAACATGGGTGTCGGCAAGGACAACATGGACAAGAAGGCCCAGGAGATCGGCAAGATCCCGGGCTACAAGAAGCAATTCGCGAAGGTGTTCCCTGGCAAGGGTGCGACGCCCGAGACGATCGTGCAGGCCCTTTCGGCCTACGAGCGCACGCTGATCTGCAAGGACACGGCCTTCGATCGCTACGCGAAGGGCGACAAGAAGCAGCTCAACGACAACCAGAAGAAGGGGCTCGAGCTCTTCATGGGCAAGGCCGCCTGCACCGCGTGCCACGCGCCGCCCTTCTTCTCGACGGCGTACCTCGTGCCGGACGGCGCGTACTTCAACACGGGCATCGGTTTCGAGGGCAAGAAGGAAGAAGAAGTCGACGTCGGGCGGAAGAAGGTCTCGAACAACGACGTGGATTTCGCCGCCTTCAAGCCGCCGAGCCTGCGCAACGTGTCGAAGAGCGCGCCCTACTTCCACGACGGTTCGAAGAAGACGCTCGAGGAAGCGGTGCGCTTCATGGCAGGCGGCGGCTACAAGAACGCGCACCTCTCGCCCCTCCTCACCGACAAGCACCTCACGGACGACGAGATCAAAGCCATCGTCGATTTCTTGGGCTCGCTCGACTGCCAGGTCGCCCTCGCCGAACCCAAAAAGCTGCCCTGAGCTGGCGGCGACACCTTCGTCGCCGAGCGTGCACGACCACGCGCGCATCGGCCTGACAGGGAGACGGGGAAGCGGGGAGTCTTTCGGCTTCACCAAAACAAAACCCTCCCCGGCTCCCCGTCTCCCTGTTCAATCCGATCGCGCAGTCGCGTACCTGCGCGCGTGCATTTCTTTCGCGCACACATCGGCGCACACGCGGCGTGCCGTGTTTTTGGCTGTGCTTGCGAGGGTCGGGTGACCATGCTCGACTAAGAATTCTTGGCCTTGCTTGGAGTCGTTCATGGCACTCACGTCACACGGCAACGGTTTCGTCGCGGGTAGTCTGGTTTGGCTGGTGGCGGTCGCCGTGGCGGCGACGAGCTGCTCGGAGAGCCACGGCGGCGACGACGACGACGACTCGTCGGGCGAGGCCGGGATGGTGTCCGGAACACCCTTCAGCGGGCGCGGCGGCAAGAGCAGCGGCGGCAACGGCGCGGGCGCCGTCGGAACGACGGGAGGCAACGGCACCGGAGGCAACGCCACGGGCGGAGCGACCGGCACCGCAGGCGACGGGACGACCACCGGAGGCACGGGCACGGGCGGCAGCGGCACGAGCGGCGACGGCAACGGCACGGGCGGCACCGACATCTCGAACGCCGGCGCCGGCGGCGACGACTGCAGCGGCAACGACTGCGCCGTGCGCATTTGCGGCAACGGGATGCTCGAGCCCGGTGAGCCGTGCGACGACGGCAACGCCCTGCCCTTCGACGGCTGCTCGGCAAGCTGCGAGATCGAGCCCGCCTGCGAGGGAGCCGCATGCACCGGCAGCTGCGGCGACGGCATCATCGTCAGCGGCGAGGAATGCGACGACGGCAACACGGCGAGCGGCGACGGCTGCTCGGCGGACTGCGCCGTGGAGGACGGGTACACGTGCACCGCGGCCGAATGCGATCGGATCGGCGGCACCTGCGTCGTGCGATTGCCCGCCATTTTCCGCGACTTCAACTCGTCCGGCGCAACGGGTGGTCACCCCGACTTCCAACCGGGATTCAACAGCAGCGGGGCGGTCCAGGGCCTGGTCGAGTCGGTGCTCGATGCCGACGGCAAGCCCGTGCAGACAGCGACCGCTTCGACGAGCGAGACCACCGCGTTCATGCACGGCAAGGCGGCGTTCGCGCAGTGGTACCGAAACGATCCGCCGGCGAGCAAGCCGATCAGCGGACAGATCGTGCTGTGGGACGACGGCAAGGGGGGCTACGTGAATCGCTGGGGTCAGAACGGCGAGCGGTGGCTCGGTGGCCAGAGCCTCTACTACTGCGGGTACGGCGATTGCAGCCTCTGCCCGACGCCCGCGTTCGATCAGACGTGCATGCTGTGCCCCGACCTGCCCACGTACTCGTGCCTCGTCACCCAGGACGACTTCGACGGCAATCCGCTCTTCTTCCCCATCGATCCCCCGGCGAGCGCGCTCCTCACGGACGTGCGCGGCGAGGGCAAGGTTCCCGACACGTACGGTTGGATCGGCTGGCAGGACGAGACCCTGGTCGCGACCACGCTCGGCCTGAGCACGCCGATCCCGACCGCAACGGCGCCGTTCCCGTCGACGATGCACAACTTCAGCTTCACGACGGAGCTCAAGTTCTTCTTCCGCTACGACGCGGCCAAGACTCAGATCTTGAGCTTCACGGGCGACGACGACATGTGGCTCTTCGTGAACGGCCACCTCGCGGGCGACCTCGGCGGCTGGCACGTGCCGCTCGACGCCTCGGTCACGATCGCGGGCGGCACCGTGACCTCCGTGGCGAAGCTCAAGGAAACCACCTCGACGACGCCGGTCACCAAGACGAGCCCCGTCGCGGACTTCGGCCTCGAAGACGGCAAGGTCTACCAGATTGCCGTGTTCCACGCCGAGCGCATGGCCGAGGGCTCCTCTTTCAAACTGGGCATCTCCGGCCTCGACGTCTCGCGCAGCACTTGCGTCAAAGACTGATCACGAGAACCCACGAAGCTCCGACTCCCCGACTCCCCGACTCCCCGACTCCCTGTTATCCCCCATGCGCCATCACCACTCGATGGCGCGCCCGTCCCGAAAAAATCCCCCCGTCGGTCCCCCCGCCCCGAGCGTCGCCGCCCACACGATCCCGCTCGCCCCGCGTTCGAGACTGCGGCTCGCCCCCGCTCCGCCCATGCGCGTGCGCACCCAGCCGGGGCACACGGCGTTCACGCGCTGCTCGCTCGGCAGCGTACGGCCGAGGATCCGCACGAGGGCGTTCATCGCGATCTTGGACACGCGGTAGGCGTTGCGCGGCCAACCGCCGAGGTCGCGCGAGCCCGCCCGCACCCGCTCGAGGAAATCGTCCACGTACGCGCCGAGCAGCGCGCGGTCGAGCAACGGCGCGAGCAGCCGCTGCCGCAGCTCGGGCGACACGGCGCTGAGCTCCCCCATCCCGCTCGACACCATCACGATGTTCCCCGTCGGGGTGAGCTTTAGCGCCAACACGTCCGTGACGCGCTCGGCGCCGCGGAAGTTGGTGTCGACGGTGCGCTCGGCGACGGTGCCGTCGAAGCCGTCGAGCGAAATGCCGGCGTTGTTCACGAGCGCGTCGAGCTTGGTCTCGCCCAGCGCCAGCGAGGCTTTCAACACGCTCCTGGTGTCCGTCACGTCGAGTGCGACGAAACGCGCTCGTTTGCCGAGCTTTTGGGCGGCTTCCTGCCCCGCCGCTTCGCGCCGCGCCGTGAGGACCACGTCCCAGCCCAGCTTCACGAGCTGCTTCGCGGTCTCGAACCCGAGCCCCTGGTTACCACCCGTGACGAGCGCGGTCGGCATCTCACGTCTCGTGGGCGGCGCGCCGGTCGCCGAGTCGCGGCACGAGCGGCAGCCGGCGATTCGCGCGCACCAGCAGATGAAAGAGGGCCACCCGCACGCCGATCCCGAAGCTCTTCGTCCCATGTCCCGCGAGCAGCGAGGTGACGGCGGCGCGGAGCCCGAGCGCGTCGCTCGGGTGGAGCAAGAGCTCGGCGAACTCCGGCGTGTAGAAGCCTTTGACGAAGTCGGTGTACGTGTTCACGAGCGCCCGCATGTTGCGTTCGTAAGGCACGAACTCCGCGCGCTCGAAGCGGCGGCTACGGAGCGCCTTGTCGATGGCGCGGGCGGCCTCGAAGGCCCCCGTCATCCCGAGGTACACGCCCGTGGAAAAAACAGGATCGATGAACGCGCCGGAATCGCCCACGAGGAGCCAGCGATCGCCGGCGAGCGCCCGGCTCTTGTAGGACCAATCGGAGATGGTGCGCACCGGTGCGACGCGACGCGCGCCCGCGAAACGCTCGGCGAGGTACAGCGTCGCCTGCATGCGCGCCGCGAGGAAGGACTCGTCCGGCTTCGCCCCCTTGAGCCCCTTCGCCGGCCCCACGAGCCCCACGCTCGTCCGGTCGCCCCGCAGCGGGATCACCCACCACCACCCCTCGTTGACGAGCACCACGCTGATGTCGCCTTCACGCTCGCCCGACGCGCGCGCGGCTCCGTCGAAGTGCGAGAACACCGCGAAGTTACGCAGCGCAGGCTCCATCTCGCGCAGTCCGAGCCGCGACGGCAAGAGGGCGCTCTGACCGCTCGCGTCGACGAGCATCTCCGCGTGGTGCACCGTCTCGGTCCCGTCCGCGGCGCGCACGACCACGTCCACGCCCTTCTCCAGGCTGCAATCGAAGCGCACGACGGTCGACTCCTGCTCGACGCGCGCCCCTTGCTCCGCCGCGTGCTCGAGCAGCACCTGATCGAATTCGCCGCGATCGACCTCGAACGCCGAGGGCGTCCCCGGCACGAGCCCGTCCGCAAACGCGTACCGCTGCTTCAACAGCCCGTCCGCCGTCACGAACTCCGCCGCGTACTTCGGCAAAAATCGCCCGTCCGACAGCTTCGGCAACACGCCCAGCTCCCGAAACATCGGCACCGAGCACGGCAGGAGCGACTCCCCGATATGGAACCGCGGAAAGCGCTCCTTCTCGAACACGACGACCTTGCGCCCGAGCTGCGCGAGCCGCGTCGCGAGCGTCGAGCCCGCCGGTCCACCACCGATGACGATCACGTCGAAGGACATCGCGACGCGCAGCGTAGCGCAGTTTCCGGCACGAGCGACGACGTTGACGGCCGCGCGGGGGTCGAGCGGGCTACCGGTGAACGGGGCCGCGGCCTCGCGCCCCGCAGCGCGACGCGATCGCCCCAGCGTTCGCCGATGCGGCCGTCGCGCGGCATCGCCCCGCGTCGCTCGCCCGATGCCGGCACCCACCGACGTGAGGCTGGCGTGTGCCCGGGCGAACGGTAGGCCCGGGTGAATCGGCTTGAATAGGGCCATACGTGCGCAAGAACGGCGAATGCCGCCCTGGCTTTCGGGCAGCGCGAGGCGAGCTTGGTCTCATTGTTGGCCCCGGTGCAGTCGCATGGCCCCTCGAGCAGTTGCGGCTCTTGTCTTGGTTCATTGGCCGATGCGCGCGCCTGGCGGCAAAGGCTGAAAAGCATTGTCGTGCCGCCCGGACGCGCGGGGAAAGGACGCTGGGTCGCGCGCCTTCCTCGAGCTACGAGGACGTCGAGCAGCACCGCAGCCGCTGATCTCGGACGCATCGACCCCCCGCCACACAACACCGGGATCGGTCGCCGCTTGGACTCGAGCATGTCGGCGGCAGAGCGTAGCGAGCAGCACCTCGAGCGCGCGCCTCGCCTGGAGGTCGCATTGGGGCAGCGACGGCTCACGAAGCAAGGACGACGAATCACCTTTCGGAGCCTCCGTGCGTCAACGCCCCGATACGGACGCTGCACTCCGTGGGGGAGTCGGCTCGGGAAGCACGGACGTCGAATCGGCTCGCCGGGAGGAGCGCAGGGCGTCAGGTCGCCCGCGTGGACCGTCGCGCGGGGCCCTCACCGAGGCTCACCAGGCTGCGCCTTCGCCAGCCCACGCTCGCGAGCCAGGTGCGCGGCGCGGAAACGGGCGACGACTCACCGTCTGCCCAGCGCCGCGGCTCGGCAAATGGAGGCCCGACGCCCGAGCTCGGCGCCCATTCGCGCCACCCCTCGAACCACGCGCCGGACGAAAACGGGTCGATGCCGGGGCCATACGGGCGACGGGCGTGTTTGCGGAAATTGGCGAGCACGTAGACGAGCGCGCTTCGCACCTCGCGCGGCGTGCGGAGCGCGCGCCCGTGCCAGCGATCCGCCCAGAGCGATCCGCGGCGCGAGAGGAGATCGTTCACGTAGCGCGCCACGCGGATGGAGACCCCGCGAATGCCGCTCGAAAGAGCCCGCTGGTCGCTCGCTTCGACCACGAGATGGAGGTGGTCGCGCTGAACCGAGAAGTGGAGCAGGCGGAAGCGTTCCGGGTTGCGGGCGGCAGCGCGAGTCAAAGCCAGACGCAGCGTGGGGAACAGGTGCTGGCTGCGGAGCGCCGCAAGGCGGGAGCGAAGCGTCACGTGGACGGGCTCGCCCGCGCGGTGCCGCGGGCGGGCCCGGTGCGGAACCTTGCCGCGCTCCGCCCGCTTGCGGCCGGCGCCGCGACGTGCGCCGCCCCAGCTCGCAGGAAAGGCTAGCTCGAGTTGCCGCGCGGGGCGCCTCTGCACCGCCTTACGTGCGCGCAATAGGGAAGGCTTCGCGACCCCCATTTTGAATAGGGCTATACCATTTGCGTAGGTGTCGTGCAAGTGAATTTCGCAGCACAAGTGCTGGTCGACGACAACGCGAGGCAGGTGCACGTCGTCGCTGAGCTCTGTGTCGATTCGACGTCCGTCACGTGAGGACTGCGCGCGTCTGATGTTCGTGACGCCGATGGCCGTGCTTGCGACGGCACTCCCGTGCGGGTGCGACCGGTCGTTGGTTCGTCGCCCGTGTGCCCCGCAACACGGCCGGGCTCGGCGTTCTTCTCTTCTGCGGGCGACGCGACCCCGGCCGCGCGCTGCTTCACGTTCATGTCGCCCACTCGAAGGTCTTCGCGTGACCGGCGGTCCCTGTTACATCGACGTGGCTACGACGGGTCCGGCGCCGTGCGCGACCGGCACGGAAATGCTTTTCAGCCTCTGACGCGCGGCGGGCTGCGGTGGCCCAGGAAAATCATCGGGCGCTGGGCGAGGGAGCGGGGCGCGCCGGGAGGGAGCGCGGTGGGGTGCGGTGAGGTTGGCGCCGCGGGCGGAGAGGTGCGGAGGCGGCGCGCGGGATTACGCTTGATCGGGGCCGCGGAGCGTGTCGGGCTCGGTCGCGGAGAAGCGGGCGCTTTCGGGTTGGTCGGCTTCGGCGGCGACGTGGAGGCGGGCGCGGCCGGCGCGCTTGGCTTCGTAGAGGGCGGTGTCGGCGGCGGAGATCATGGCGTCGACGTCGAGGTAGCCTTGGCCGGTGGAGGCGGCGCCGGCGCTGGAGGTGACGTGGATGTCGCCTGCGCTCGTCTTGAAGGGGCGGCGGGCGATGGCGTCGAGGAGGCGGCCGCCGACGGAGGCGGCGTCGGGCAGCGTTCCGCCCGGGAGAATGACGAGGAATTCTTCGCCGCCGTAGCGACCGACGACGTCGTAGTCGCGAACGGCCCGGGCGCAACGGGCGCCGAATTCGACGAGGACTTCGTCGCCCACCGGGTGGCCGTGGGTGTCGTTGACGGCTTTGAAGTGGTCGACGTCGAGCAGCACGATGCCCGTGGCGGACTTGGTGCGGATGGAGCGGCGGAGCTCGCGGCCGAGGATCTCCATCAGGCTGCCGCGGTTGCGGACACCCGTGAGGGCGTCGTGCGTGGCGCGGCGCTCGAGCTCGGCGTGCGCCTTGAGGAGACCGTCCTGGAGCTCGACGATGCGCTGGCCCGCGACGAGCCATGCCTCGAGCTCGTCCACGTCGACGGGTTTTTGGATGTAGCCGTCGGCGCCGCTGTTCATCGCCTCGACGAGGGGGCGGCGGCCTTCGCGCGCCGTGGTGAGGACGACGTAGACGTACGGGGAGCGGCCGCGGAGGATGCGGCAGAGCTCGGGGCCGTTGATGGTGCCCATGTTCCAGTCGACGACGGCCATGCGCGGAGCGTCGAGCTGGGTGAGGACGCGCAGCGCGGAGCCGCCGCTCTCTGCCTCGAGGATGTCGTAGCCGCGAGCGGCGAGCTGTCGCGAGAGCACACTGCGGCTCACGCTGTCGTCGTCGACGAGGAGGAGCCGCTTGTGCTTCTGATCGTCCCCTGGCATGGCGCTCTCAGACGGAGCCGAAGAACCGTCTTACCAAATCGGCCTTCGCGTGGGCATCCCTACGGCCAAGCTCGATGATCTCTTGAGCAAAACCGCCGTCGAAAAGCAAATACGACGCCCAATCGGCTTCCCCGCCTGGAACTTCGCTTTCGTGCGCCGCCCGCTGCAGGAAATAGCGGGCGAGCGTCTGGAGCTCGGAGGTATCGAGACGTGTGCGGATGTAGGCACCCGCTTTCTTGCCGAGGTCCTCGGACGGCGTGAAGACGAGCGTGTCGAGGCGGCGGTAGGGCGCGCCGCGGTGCTGGATCCAGACCTTCTGCACCCGCTCGAGCTGGTCCGGCGGTAGCGCCTCCTCGAGCACCTCCATCATCTGGTTCAGGCGCTCCATCATCTGGAGGTCGTACGCCACGGGGTCGAGCAGCAGCGCGTTCAGGAGCTTGCCGACGAGGAACAGCGGGCCCACGTCCTGGCCCTCGCCTTGATCGGCTGCCTCTTGCGCGTCGAGCTCGCGGGAGGAGCGCATGTGACGCACCGAGATCACGACCAGGCGCTCGGCTCCCGCGCGGATCGCGGGCGCGATCGGCGTGTTGAAGCGCAGGCCGCCGTCGCAATAGTAATGCTCGCCGACCTTGCGCATGGCGAAGAGGAGCGGGATCGCGGCGGAGGCGAGCACGTGGTCGGCGGTGATGCGACCCACGGTCGTGACGCGTCGCTCGTCGCGCGCGGGCTGAAGCTGCACACCGGGTGCGTGCTCGGCGAACACGGTGGTGCGGCCCGAAGCGACGTGGAGCGCGGCGACCATCAGCGCGTGCACGCGACCGGAAGCGATGTTCCGGTGCAGGCGCTCCCATTGCACGGCACGCCGGATCACGACCTCGAGCGCGCGCGTGTCGAGCAGCGACGTGCCGAGGTGCTGCGACGACGTGAGCGATTCGAGCTTGCGCTTGATGCCTCCCGCCCAGAGCCCGAACGGTCGCACCCGCGCGTGGTCGGCGAGGCGCAAGCTGCCCCACAGCTTGGCGAGCCGCTCGGCGCCGTGCCCCGCCTCGTCGGCGTTGGCGGCGAAGAACGCGGCGTTGATCGCGCCGACCGAGGTGCCCGCGTACACGTCGAAGAGCGGGGCGCGCGCCGCCTCGGCCTGCATCACCTCGCCGATGCCCGCAACGACACCGACCTCGTAGGCACCGCGCATGCCCCCACCCGAGAGGACGAGCCCGGTCTTGCGCTGGCGAGCGGCAGGCACCTCCTGCATCATGACAGGCTCGAGTCCCTGCCTCAAGCGTGGCTATACTCGGCGAGTCCTTTCCAAGTTCCCAAGCATGGCCGTGGATCTCGTGCTCCGTGCCGCCGGGCTGACGGACGTCGGCAGGGCAAGACCGTCGAACGAGGACGTCGTCCTCGTCCGCGCCGACCTCGATCTCTACGCGGTGTGCGACGGGGCAGGCGGGCACCGCTCGGGCGAAGTGGCGAGCGCCCTCGCCGCGCGCTCGCTCGCGAACTACTTCGGCGCGACCATTCGCCGCACGCACGAGCAGCCGGAATTCGACCGCTTCGGCATTCCGGGCGGCGCGCGCCGACTCTCCGCCGCGATCCTGAAGGCGAACCAGGACGTGATGGAGATCGCGAAGAGCTCGCCCCAGCACAAGGGCATGGGGACGACGGTCGTGGCCACGTGCTTTTCGCCGCGCTCGGGCCTGATGCACGTGGGGCACGTCGGCGACAGCCGTTGCTACCGCATGCGCGGCGGGCACCTCGAGCTGCTCACGCAGGACCATTCGCTCCTCACCGACGTGCTCGAGCAACGCCCGGAGCTCGACGACACCGTGCTCGACAAGCTGCCGAAGAACGTCGTCACGCGCGCGCTCGGCATCGATCCGAAGCTCCGCGTGTCGATGCGGTCGTACCCCGTCGTGGCGGGGGATCGCTACCTGCTCTGCAGCGACGGGCTGAGCGGCATGGTGCCGGCACAGGAGCTCGCGCCCGCACTGGCGGCGAAGAACGAGCCCGAGGCGGTGGCGAAGGACCTCGTCGCGGCCGCCAACTGGGCGGGTGGGCACGACAACGTCAGCGTGCTGATCATCGACTGCACGCAGGGGCCGGACGCCGACAGCGTGCCGCCGCCCCCGCCCGACGTGCTGGCCATGGTGCGCGAAGCGGAGTCGCGCGCCGATCCCGAGCTGCTCATCTTGGGCATCGAGGAGCTCGAGTCGCTCGACGCCGATTCGGCGAGCGACGACCTGCTCCACGCGCTCGAATCGCTCCTGGGCAAGCGCAAATGACCCTCACTCCCCACGAGCTGCCGCTCTGGACTGCCGAGCTGCCGGGAACGGGCGGCGCGATCGGGCCCGATCTCGAAGACTTCGTGGTCGAGGAGCTGCCGGCCTACGAGCCGAGCGGCAGCGGTGAGCACCTGTACGTGCGGGTCGAGAAGCGCGGCATGAACACGCGTGACGCCGCGCTGGCGATCGCCCGCGCCGCGCGCGTGCTCGAGCGCGACGTGGGCTACGCGGGGATGAAGGATCGGCACGGCGTGACCACGCAATGGCTGTCCTTGCCGGCGCGCGGGACGGCACCGGACGATTGGAAGCTGCCGCCCGAGCTCGTCGTGAAGGAGGTGTCCCGCCATGGGAACAAGCTCCGGACGGGGCATCTGCGTGGCAATCGCTTTCGGATCGGGCTCGCCGCGACCGAGCTCGGCAGCGCGGCGCGCGCGCGGGCGATTTTCGAGCGGCTCGAGCAGGCGGGGCACGCCAATTACTTCGGGTCGCAGCGTTTCGGCAGAGACGGCCGGAACGTCGCCGAGGCCGTGGCCTGGCTGAGCGGCACGACGCCGCTGCCGCGCGGGCGCGAGCGCTTCCTCTCGAAGCTCTACTCGAGCGCGCTCCAGTCGGAGATCTTCAACCGCTACACCTCGCGGCGGTTGGAGCTCGGCCGCGAACGATTGCTCCTGGGCGAGGTCGTGCGCCTGAGCGGCGCCGGAGCCTCGTTCGTCGTCGAGGACGTCGAGCGCGAGATGCCGCGACACCGCGCGAACGATCTCGTGCTCACCGGACCGATGCTCGGCCCGAAGATGCGCGCTGCCACGGCGGATGCCGCACGGCTCGAAGCGGAGGTCGTCGCCGAGCTCGGTCTCACGGAGGGCGCGCTCGGCGAGCTTTCGCGGCAGGCGCCGGGCACGCGCCGCGATCTCCTGGTGCGACCCGGCGCGTGGTCGGTCAGCGAAGAGCCCGAGCGGCTGCGGCTCTCGTTCGAGCTGCCGGCGGGGAGTTACGCCACGGTGCTCGTGCGCGAGCTGACGCGCGCGATCGAGCCGGGGCCGCGCTCGGACGGCTAGCGCGCGCCGCGTCAGCTCGGGCGGCTTTTTGGCCAGCGGGCCCGCCGCGTGGAAGACTTCGGGCGTGACTGGGCGGCAGCTCCTCTGCCTACTCGCCGCGCTTCCCGCTTGCGCGGCCGTGCCTCCCTTGCCGGCCCCGACGCCGGAGCTGCCGATGGCGGCCTGGGAGCAGCAGGCCATGACCCCGGGAGCGGAGCCGGGCGCCTCCGTTGCGCCGACGGGAGCGGCAGCGCCGGCCCTCGCCAAGACGGCAGCGGGGACGACGGGGGCGCCGCCCGCCGCGGGAGCTTTCGCCCCACCGGCGACGACTGCAGCGAGCTCCATCCCGGGAGGCAGCGCGTGCCTGGGGGAGCTCAGATCGCGGGGCGTGCCGTTTCGGGAGAACGCGGCCGTGCTCGGCATCGCGACGCCCGTGGTGCTGACCGGCCCGCTGCAAGGCATCCGCTTTTACGCGCCCGATCATCGTCCGTTCCTCGCCGATTGCCGGCTGCTGCTCGCGCTCGACGCGATCGCGCCCGACCTGCGCTCACTCGGCGTGAGCGAGGTGCGTTTCTCGGGGGCGTACGTCTACAAGCTCGCGCACCCGGGTCGCATGAGCATGCACGCGTACGGCCTGGCCGCCGATCTGCACGCGTTCCACGTCGACGGCACGACGCTCGAGGTGAAACGGGACTTCGCGCGCGCCCGCGGCTCTTCCTGCGGCGCCGGCGCGCCGGCGTTGAATCGGATCGCGTGCCGCATCCGCGCTCACGGCGTGTTCAAGGAGCAGCTCGGGCCCGACGACAACGCGGCGCACTTCGACCACTTTCACCTCGGGCTCAAGCCGCTGCCGGGGGAGCTCGCCGAAGACCTCCCCATGCCGGCTCCGCCGCCGCGCCGCGCGCCGCGCGGCGGCACGAAGGCTCATTCCAAGCGGTAGTGCGCGGCGACGATGCGCTCCGTGAAGAGCGCGCGCAGGTAGAAGCCTCGCGGTAGAGCGGCGAAAGCGATGCCGTCCGCGTCGAGAGCACGACGGCGCGCCTGGGAATCCGCCGCTTTCGGCCGCACCTGCAGGTAGCGCCCGAGGTGCCCGGTGATGCTCTCGACGTCGCCGCGACCGATGCGCCCGCTGAGCTCCTCCCAGTCGAACTTCAGATCGCGCTCGTCTTCCGCGCTCGGGCTCCAGAAGAGCGGCGTCCCGAGCCGGCGGTCCGCGACCGGTTTTTCGCGCTCGCCCTCGACCGGCACGAACAGGACGCGTGCGAGCTTCGCGCGCACCGGCGAATCCTCCCACTCGAGGTCGCCCACGCTGAGCAGCGGGATCGTGCACACGAACGTCGATTCGACCGGGCGTCCCCGCCGATCGACCGGCAGCGTCTTGAGCTCGACCCCGAGCTCCGCGAAGTCCGGGCCCGAGCGCGACTTGCCGGGCGCGCCGAGCCCGAGCTCGACGAGCTCGCCCACGAAGCCCTTGGCGCGCTTCAGATCCGGCGGCACCGGGCGTCCGAGCCGCCCGGCGAGCTCCCCGAGCGTCAGGCCGGCGAGCGCTCGTGCCCGACCCCCGAGCTCCTGTTCCGTCTTCGGCGCGGCCAGCACCGACCGAGGCTAACGCGAGCGCCGGCGGGGTGCGACCCCCAGATACGGGTCGTCGAGGCCTCCGGTGGCGGACTCGAACCGCTCCCAGTTCGCGGGGCTCAGGCGCTGGCGCGCGAGGGGTGCGGCGCGGAGCAGGCGACGCTCGAAGTCACCGAGCAGGGTGCACATGGTGACGTTCTCACCCAGAGCGTCGGAAAACGCGCGGGCGGCCGGGCTCACGCCCTCCGTCCAGGTGAGGAAGGTGAAGGACTCGAAGCAGCGGCGATTGGCGAGTGCCATCCGCACGAAGGCGCTGCGCGCCAAGAGATCGTAACGCGTCATGAGCGCCAGGTCGGCGAAGTAGTGGATACCGGTCAGGCCGCGCACGAGCGAGCTCACGTGCTCGGCGTAGCGCGACCCGAGCGGAGCGCTGAGGCCGCCCTCGACCATCGCGTAGATGACGCTGTCACCCGCCCAACCCACCGCAATGGACCCGTCGTCGTCGTCGAGCAGCTCGAATGGAACGGACTTCAGCATGGCGTGGCACTCCGGACGCGTGGTCCTACGGGCGCATAGCGACAACCCTGTGTGCACTCCGAACGGCAGCGCGGGCTGGTCACATAAGGTGCGATAAGGTGGGGCATGTCCGGACGGCCCTGGGACGCCCGTTTTTTCGAGGCGGACCCGCGGTTTTGGCCCATCGCGCCCGCCGCGCGGCGCTTCGCCGAGCACCGGGACTGGCCTGCACCGGAAGAGCACACGGCGGCCGGCGTTCGGTTCGTGACGAGCACGAAGCCGCGCCGCACCGACCGGCGTACGACGCAGCGCGGCGTGGGCTATGACGCGCGCATCGTCGCGGGCGAGGTGCCGACCCGCGCCCGCTCGTGGCACGACTTTCTGAACGCGCTCGTGTGGGCGACCTTCCCCGCGAGCAAGCGCGCACTCCACGCCCGCCAGGCCGCGGCCATTCGCACGCGAGACCTCGAAGGTCTGAACGGGGCGCCGAACGCGCGCACCCGCGAGCAGGACGCGCTCGCCCTTTGGGACGAGGGCGGCGTCGTCGTGCTCGAGAGCCCGAGCGGCGTCTTGACGCTCGCGTTCGGCCACGCGCTGTACGAGGGGCTCGTCAATGGGGGCCCGCGAGCGACGGCGAGCGCGCTCGCGTTCCCCGTCGACGTGCTGCCGAATCGTGACGCGGCGACGGCGCTCGCCGACGCGCTCCTCTGCGAGCGCCTCGGGCGTACCCTCTTGCCGGAGCTGTTGTTGCGTCGCAAGTTTTGACGAAGCGCGCGCCGCGGTGAGCCTCAGTGCCCGAGCGGGCTCCCGATGCTGGTCGAGCGCGCCTTGTCGGGGGGTCCCGACTTGCCTGCGGGGCCGCCCTTGCCGCCGGCGCCGACGCACACGCCGTCGCGCGCCATGCAGAGCTTCACCTGAGCGCACACCGTGGACTGGGCGCAGTCGGAGGACGAGGCCGCGATGCAGGCGCCGTCCTTGGCCGTGCAGTTGCCCTCGAGCTTGCAACGGGCGGACTGCTGACAGTCGGCGCTGCTGGCGGGCGCGCATTTGCCGTCCTTCACGCTGCATTTTCCGTCGTGGGCGCAGGCGTTGCTCTTCTTGCAGTCGTCGGCGGTGGCGGCACAGCGTCCGTCTTTGGCCGCGCAAGCGGAGCCGTCCTTGCAGGCGAGCGACTGGGCGCAGTCCTCGTTCGACGCAGCGACGCAGCGGCCGTTCTCCGCCTTGCACAGCCCCTCCTTGGCGCAGGGGCTCTCCTTCTCGGGCTTCGGATCGGCGGTTCCGGCACAGTGGCGGCGCGAGAGCGCGACGCATTTTCCGTCCTTCATCACGCAGCGCCCTTCGCTCTCGCAGCTGCTCGCGCACTCGGGCTGGGTCGTGAGCTCGAGGTTGATGCAATTGCCTTGAACGGCACTGCAGGCGCCCCCCTTCTTGCAGTCGTCCGAGGCCGAGCAGCCCGCATCCGTCCCCGCGACGCACACGTGCTCCTTCGCGGTGCATTTTCCGTGAAGCTTGCACACCTCCGAGCCCGAGCAGTCCTGGTCGGACATGACCCGGCAGACGGAGTTTTCACCCGCCGTGCAGCGTCCGTCGCGCTGGCACTCGCGCGAGGTCTTGCAGGTGTCGGCGGAGTCGCAGCCGGCTCCGGACAGGGCGGCGAGGGCGAAGAGCCACGCGAGAGTCGCGCTTCGAACGGGGGTCGTACGCATGGGCGCGGATGATAGTCCGAAATGGCGCCCGATTGACATGTACCGTTCATCTTGTACAGTTCGAGTCCAGGCGATGGCCACGCGGACGCTCGGAATCAGCGAGGCACGACGACTCCTCCCGGAGCTCGTGCGCAGCGTGGCGAAGGACGGGGGCCGCGTGGACATCACCTACCGCGGACGCACCCAGGTCTCGCTGCTCCGGCTCGCGGACGTCCGGGGATCGCGTACGCCCGGGGCGCCACACGGTGAGGTGGATCCGTCGCTGCGCGTGGTGTTGAAGGTTCCCGACCAGGATCTGGTCAAGGTCATCCGGCAGCTGCGCGCCGTGCAGGGGCATGCGCGCACGGGGTGGCTCGGCGCCGCTGGACGTGCGGGCGCCGGGCAGGCGACATCTCGTCGCCGCCGGCGTGCGGCGAAATGAAACGCTACGTCGCCGACACGCATGCCTTGCTCTGGTACGTTGCGGGCTCGTCCCGGCTCGGGCGAGCGGCGGCCCGCGTGTTCGAGGGGATGGGAACCTCGACGGAGGTGTGCGTGTCGTCGATCTCGCTGTGGGAGATCGCGCAGCTCTCGGACCTCGGGCACATCGAGCTCCCGAATGGCTACGCGGCCTGGTGCGACGCGCTCGAGCGCCTGGCCGGGCTCCGCATCGAGCCGCTGTTCGCGGACGACGTGGAGGAGGCGCGCCGGCTTGGCGCGCTGCGCGATCCGTTCGATCGTCTCATCGGCGGGACCGCCCTGCGCCTCGGTGCGCCAGTGCTGAGCGCCGATCGCCGGTTGCGTGCCGAGCGCCGCCTGCGCGTCGTGTGGTAGCCCCACCGAGCCGCCATTTTTTTGGTCGCGCGGGGAGCGGCCAGCTACCGTTTCGAAGTGAGGTTCGATAAGCCGGCGGTCGTGCGCGCTCTCGCGATACTCGCGGGGAGCTGTGCGTCCGAGCGCCCGGCGCACGAGGGGCAACGCGCGGCCGTCGCCGTCGACCGACGCGCGCCCCGAGCGGCGGTCCCGCACGCGAGCGCGGCGCCCGGGGAAGGCCTCCCCCTACCCTCGCCTGCCCCCGTGCACGCCAAGGCGCGCTTCGTCTGGATCCAGGCGAAGCCCGACGCCGGCTCCGACTGGATCGGCTATCTCTGGACCGGGGGCACGGTCGCGCGCAAGAGCACCACGCCCTTTTACGGGCCGGGCTGCGACAGTCCCTGGTACGAGGTCGAGCCCCGCGGCTTCGTGTGCAGCGACGACAAGCGCGTCAGCATCGATCCCGACGACGCCGAGGCAGCGGCGCTCCGCGCCTTCACCCCCAACACGGACTCGGCCTGGCCCTTCCGCTACGGCGAGTCGCTCGGCCTCGTGCGCTACCGCGAGCTGCCGTCACCCGACATCCAGGCGCGCAACGAATCCGACCTCGACCGCCACTTGAAGGACGTCGAGCGCGCGCGCGCCGGCCAGAGCGTGAAGGCGTTGCTCGGCGTCGACGTCTCGCTCCCCGACGTCGCGCCGCCGTCGCTCCCCTTGCTCGCGCGCAGCGTGCACGAGGCCCGCTCGGATCTGAAGCTCCATTCCACGGTCGCTTACACGACCGAAGCGCGCTGGGGTCAGCGCGGCTTCCTCCTCAGCGCCGACTACGGCTGGATCCCCAAGGATCGCGTGCGCGAGTACCCGAAGAGCGAGTTTCACGGCGTTCACCTGGGCGCCGAAGCGGCGCTGCCGCTCGCTTTCTTCCGTAGCGAGGACCGCCCGAAATACGCGCGCCTCGGCGAGCGTTTCACGCGCGCCGCGGGCGTCTTTCACCGCCTCGCTTGGGTCGAGCTCACGGGGGCGAGCGCGGAAGAGGACGGCACGCGCTACCTCGAGACGCGCGAGCCCGGCATCTACGTGAAGGAGACGGACGCGGTGGTGCCGGCGCCTCCCGACCGCACGCCGTGGTCGACGCCGCTCGCGGAAGGGGCCGCCGGCCACGAGCACGACACCTGGATCGACGTGAGCATCCTCGGCGGCTGGCTGCTCGCCTTCGAGGGCGTGACGCCGCGCTTCGCCACGCTGATCTCGCCGGGCCGCGGGGGCAAGCCCGTCCGGAACAAGCCGACCCTCGAGACCGCCTCCACACCGCTCGGCGCGTTCTCGATCAACACGAAGATCGTCACCGCCACGATGGAAGCGCCGCACGAGTTCGTGCACTCGGACGTGCCCTGGGTCCAGAACTTCACGGGCCCGTACGCCCTGCACACGGCCTATTGGCACGACGCCTGGGGCGACGGGGCGAGCGGCGGCTGCGTGAACCTGTCGCCGCTCGACGCGCGATTCCTGTTCGACTTCACCGAGCCGAAGCTCCCCCCGGGCTGGCACGCGGTCCGGCGCGAGGCGGGAGGCCCTACGACCCGCGTGGTTCTGCACCTTTAGCCCCGCTTCCTCGCCCGCGGCCGGTGAGTGGGCGCTTTTCGCGGGGATCGATATACTGCCCGGTGCGTAGGTAGGACAAAAGGCCGTGGCATCCGTCGTTCCCCCCGTTCCCTCCGAGCACGGCCACGTGGCGGCCGGTGTCGAGCCTGGCCAGATCCTGCTCGGCAAGTATCGCATCGAGCGGGTGCTCGGCATGGGCGGCATGGGCGTCGTGGTCGCGGCGACCCACGTGACGCTGGAGGAGCGCGTCGCCATCAAGTTCCTGCTGCCCCAGGCGCTCACGAACGGCGAGGCCGTGGCGCGCTTCCTGCGCGAAGCGCGCGCGGCGGTGCGCATCAAGAGCGAGCACGTGGCGCGCGTGACGGACGTGGGGCAGCTCGAGACCGGCGCGCCCTACATGATCATGGAGTACCTCGACGGCGCCGACCTCGGCACCGTCGCGCAGCGGCGTGGCCCGTTCGCCATCGACGACGCGGTCGAATGCCTGCTGCAGGCGTGCGAAGCGATCGCGGAGGCGCATGCGCTCGGCATCGTCCATCGTGATCTCAAGCCCGCGAACCTGTTCCTGGTGACGCGCGCGGACGGCACGCCTTCGGTGAAGGTGCTCGACTTCGGGATCTCGAAGGTCACGGGCATGGCCGCCTCCGGCTCCGACCTCTCCATGACCAAGACGACCACGGTCATGGGCTCACCGCTCTACATGTCGCCCGAGCAGATGGCGTCATCGCGCGACGTCGATGCGCGCACGGACATCTGGGCGCTCGGAGCCATTCTGTACGAGCTTTTGACCGGCACGGTGCCGTTCCAGGCGGACACGATCACGCAGCTCTGCGTGATGATCCTGCAGCAGGCGCCGCCGTCGCTGCGGGCCCTGCGCCCCGACGCACCGGAGGGGCTCGAGCGCGTCATCCTGCGCTGCCTGGACAAGGATCGTAACCGGCGCTTCGCCACGGTCGCGGAGCTCGCCCACGCGCTCGCCCCGTTTGCGCCGCGCCGGGCCCGCTTGTCGATCGAGCGCGTGAGTCGCGTGATCGAAGGCGCCGGGCTCGGCGGGTCGCAGCCGAACCTCGACGAGTCGATGCCGCCGAGCTCGCGCATCGAGCCGGGAACCGGTGCCGCCTGGGGCGCTTCGGGCGTGAAGCGCCGGAGCAACGGGCTCGTGATCGGGCTCGTGGTCGCGCTGCTCGTGCTCGCGGGCGGCGCCGGAGCTGCCGTCATGCTGTTCCGGGGTCACGGTGACGCGAAGTCCTCCACCACCCCGGTTCCCGCCGAGCCGCCCAAGACCGAGAGCACGCCTGCTGCCGCTCCCGCTGGAACGGAGCGCGCTCCCGAGGCGCCCGTCGCGACGACCGAGCCCGCCGTGCTTCCGCTTCCCACGGAGACGCCGAGCGCCGCCGCAAGCTCGAGCGCCGCTCCCGCGCCCGCCAAACCCAGCGGCAAGCTCGCTACTTTCGTCGGCAAACCGGCGACCAAGGCCGCACCCGCGAAAGCTCCGGCGCAAGCGCCCGCCGCAGCGGCGCCTGCTCCGGCCGCACCGCCGAAGGCCGCGAAAAAAGCGAACCTCTACGACGATCGCAAGTAGCGGGGCTCATCGGAGGGGGCCCGGGTTATAAACGGGGCTTCGATCCTTTTCGGGAAGGAGGCTTTCGTGAAGCGCGCCACTTGGATTTCTTCCGTGCTCCTCGTCGCGGCGCTCGGCGCCGCGCCCCACGCGTTCGCACAGAACGAGAAGGCCGCGGCCGAGGCGCTGTTCGACGACGCGAAGAAGCTGATGGAGCAGAAGCGCTACCCGGAAGCGTGCAAGAAGTTCGCCGACAGCCAGAAGCTCGACCCCGGCGTCGGCACGCTCTTGAACCTCGGCCGTTGCTACAAAGAGAACGGGCAAACGGCGAGCGCGTGGTCCACCTACCGCGAGGCGGCGTCGCAGGCGCGCGCCGAAGGCCAAGCCGATCGCGAGGAGCTCGCGCGTGACGAAGCCTCCGCGCTCGAGCCGAAGCTCACGAAGCTCGTGATCGAGGTCAACGCCGACACCGCGGCGATCCAGGGCCTCGAAATCAAGCGCGACGGCGCCGCGGTGCCGCAAGGTCTCTGGGGCGTGCCCGCTCCCGTGGATCCGGGCCTGCGCTCGATCGACGTGAGCGCTCCGAGCAAGAAGCCGTTGCATCTCGAGATGCGCACCGAAGGGGCCGGCGCGACGGCGCGCGTCGTGATCCCACCGCTCGAGGACGGACCACCCCCCGCCGCCGCTCCGGCCGTCGCGGCAGCGACCGCTCCCGGCAACGCATCCGCCGACCAGGGCGCAAAGCCCGCGAGCGATCCCGGCAAGACTCAGCGCATCGTCGGGTACGTCGTGGGCGGCACCGGCATCGCCGCCATCGGCGTCGGCACCTGGTTCGTGCTGTACGCGCGCGCCCAAGACCAGGTCGGCGACAAGGCGGACACGAAAGAGCGCGAGGACCGCTACCACGGCGACGCCAAGACGAGCCGCACCGTCGGCTTCATCAGCATCGGCAGCGGCGCCGCGCTGCTGATCGGCGGCATCGTGCTCGTCGTGACGGCACCGCACGCCGAACAGAAAGCCTCGGTGACGCTCGTGCCCGAGGTTGCCGCCGATGGGGCGGGGCTACGCTTGCTCGGGACGTTCTGAGCGAAGCCGCGGGCGGCTTCTACACCGGCGTCAGCCGCCGCCCCGTCGAACCTCGAGCACCTTGAGCACGATCGAGAACAGCTCGGCCAAGGTCTCGAAGAACGCGCCGTCCTGGTTCACGGCGGGGAGCACGGCCACACCGAGGGGCTGAGCGCCGCATTGGAGCGGCATCACGAAGGCCGAGCGGCGGCGCAGGCTCGCGAAATCGGGCGGGACGAGCTCGCGCCCGTCGAACGTGATCATGTGCGGCTGGAGCGTCGACATGTCGAAGCCGAAGGCGAGCTTCAGGCTCGCGAGCGGCGAGCCCGCTTGGGGCTTGCCGGCGATCTCGGACACCACGCACTCGTCGACGTCGAAGGTGGGCAGGTACTCGGCGAGCGTGGTGGAGAGATACGCCTGCGGGCCGAACATGCGCGTGTGGAGCACGTGACCCAGGCGCGCCAGGCGCTCGAAGACCACGTCGCCCCGCGCGAGGCGCATGCGCGTGCAGAACTCGTCGGCGAAACGGCGCCCGGCGTCGAGATCGGTCGTGCCGCTCGCCGCAATTTCGCGCAAGAACGGCTCGATGGTCGATGCGAAGGTGCCGGGCTCGCCGTGCAACTCCGCGGCGAGAGCCGCCCGCAGCACCTCGCGGAACGTGCGATCGGACTCGTCGGACGTGTCCAACACCGCGCGCGGCAAGACGTAGCGGCTGGTCGGAACGCACCCGCAGGAGTTTCGGAGCACGAGCTCCGTGGGCATGGTCAGGGCCCCGTCGGCGGGCTTGCCCGCGAGCAGATCCATGAGCCGGTTCGCGCCCTGGCGGCCGAGCTCGTCGAGCGGCTGCCGCACGGTCGTGAGCGGGGGACTGTGCACGCGCGCCGGCATGATGTCGTCGAAGCCGACCACGGCGACCTGCTCCGGCACGGACAGGCGACGCCGCTCGAGCTCGTCGATCGCGCCGAAAGCCATGTAGTCGTTGCAGGCGACGACCGCGTCGAGCTCGCCCACCGGCACCTGCCGCGTATCGAAGAGCTCGGCTATCGCGCGCGTCCCCGCCGCGGCGGTGAAGTCGCCGTCGAAGACGAGCCGCGGATCGAGCGGCAGGCCGTGGTTCGAGAGGGAGCGGTGGTACGCGGCGAGCCGGCGCTGTGCCTCCTGATTGCTCTCCGTGCCCTTGATGAAGGCGATGCGCTGGTGATCGTGGTGCTCGATCAGGTGCGCCATCAGCTGCGTGATGCCCGTCGCGTCGTCGACGGACACGCTCGGCAGGCGCGCCGCGGGGCCGATGCTGCAGACCGGGAGACCCTTGCTCGTGAGCCATGACTCCGTGCGCTCGACCCCGGCGTGCTGTCCCACCACGCTCGTGAGACACAGGATGCCGTCGACGTTCGAGGAGTGGATGAGATCGAACACGCTGGCGCGCGTCTGGTGCTCCGGCATCGGATCGTCGACGCCGCACCCGGCGAATCCGATGGCGATGCCGCCACGCTCCTCGATGGCCGCGCGCGCGCCGCGCCACACGTCCCACTCGTACGCGTTGTTCATGTACGCGGCGAGGAACGCGATGCGCGGCCCCTTGGGGGGCGCCGACCGGCGCGAAGACGGGGGTTCGGCCATGCTCATGGCAAGCACAGCATGCCAGGGTCGCGTGGCGCCGGATCGGCGAAGCGGCAGCGAAGCGATCCGGTCGGCAAAAGAGCCACACCCCGCTCCACTCGATCCTTTTCAGGTCGTGGGGCCTACCTCGAAAAATGCGCTGATGGTGCCGAACTGCCCTCGGCGACCGGCTACCCCTGGCGCGGGCCGCCAAGGCGCCTAGGTCGCCTGGTCGGCCGCCTCGACGGGGCGGAGGCGGACGGCGCAGTGCTTGTAGGAGGGCTGGCGCGAATGGGGGTCGAACGCGGGGAACGTCAGCTGGTTCGCCTTCGCGTAGTGCATCGGCACGAAGAGCTGTCCCGGGCGCACGACGTGCGTCAGGTGGGCGCGAGCACGCAGCTTGCCGCGCTGGGACTCGACCATGACCCAGGTGCCCGGCTCGATCGCGAGCCGCTCGGCGTCGTCGGGGCTGACCTCCACGTAGGGGTCCGCCGGGTAGAGGCGGCGGAGCACCGCGGACTTCGAAGTGCGCGTCTGGGTGTGCCACTGGCTCGAAGAGCCACGACCGGTGAGCAGCACGAACGGGTAGTCGGCCGACGTCGCTTCGGGAACCGGCCGTGGCTCGTCGACGATGAGCTTGGCGCGACCGTCGGCGTGGAAGAACCGTCCGTCGACGAAGAGCCGGCGCTGACTTTGCGCGACCACGCGCTCGCCCTCGCGGAGGGGCCACTGAATGCCGCGCCGATCGTCGAGCATGGCGTAGTCCTCGATGCCCGTGATGTCGCAGGGCTGCCCGCGCGAGAGCTCCTTCAGGAGCTGAAAGGTGGCCTCGGGATCGCTGAAACGCCGGAAGAGGTCCCCGACTCCCCACGCTTCGGCCAAGAGCTTGATGATGGCGAAATCGGCGAGGGCCTCGCCGGGAGCGCGCGCCACCTTCTTCAAGAGGCCGATGCGCCGCTCCGAATTGATGAACGTGCCTTCCTTCTCGCCCCAACCCGCGGCCGGGAGGACCAGGTCGGCGACCTGCGCCGTTTCCGTGGACGTGTACATATCCTGCACGACCAGGAAGTCCAGTCGCTTCAAGACCTCGGCCGCGTCGGCCTGGTTGATCCACGAGTGGGCGGTGTTCGTCGCAACGATCCAAAGCCCTTTGATCTTTCCCTTGTGGATCGCCTCGAGGATCTGGTCGTAGGCGAGGCTCGGCCGATCGGGGATGCGCTCGACGGGGATTCCGAGGATGCCCGCGACCTGCGCGCGGTGCTCGGCGTTCGTGAAATCGCGCCCGCCGAGCAGGCCGGTGGTGTTGCTGAACAGGCGCGAGCCCATCGCGTTGCATTGGCCCGTGATGGAGTTGGCGCCCGTGCCGGGACGCCCGATGTTGCCCGTGAGCAGCGCCAGGTTGATGAGCGACTGGGCGATGCGCACGCCTTCGTGGCTCTGGTTCACGCCCATCGTCCACCACAAGCTCACGCGTTTACCGGTACCGATGAGCTGCGCGAGGCGCGCGATTTGCTCGCTGGGCAAGCCGGTGGCGTCCGAAGCGGCCGCGAGCGTGAAGGGCGCCACGTGGCGAGCGAGCTCCTCGAAGCCCGTCGTGTGAGCGTCGATGAACTCGCGGTCGATCCAGCCGCGCGAGATGAGATGCTGGGTGACGGCGTAGAAGAGGGTGAGATCCGACTTGGGAGCGAGCGGCAGGTGCAGCGTCGCGTTCATCGCCGTTTCGGTCCGGCGCGGATCGATGACGACGATCTCGGGGCTGTGAGGGTTGCGACAGACGTGCTCCCAGAGGATCGGGTGCGCGATGCACAGGTTCGAGCCGACGAGCACGATCACGTCGGACTGCTCGAAGTCCTCGTAGGTGTACGGCGGCGCGTCGAAGCCGAAGGCTTGCTTGTACGCGACGACGGCCGTGGCCATGCACTGGCGCGTGTTGCCGTCGCCGTGCACGAGCCCCATTCCGAATTTCCCGAACGCGCCGAGCAGCGCCAGCTCCTCGGTGGGGATCTGACCGGTTCCGAGCCACGCCACCGATTCCGGCCCGTGCTTGTCCAGGATCCCCTTCATGCGGCGCGTGAACGCCTCGAGCGCGCGATCCCAGGTCGCCGGCACGAGCACCCCACGCTCGTTGCGCAAGAGTGGGGTGGTCGCGCGGTCCTTGGCGCGCAGCGGGGTGAGCGCCTCCCAGCCCTTCGGACACGCCATGCCGAAATTGACCGAGTAATCGCGCGCGGGTGACAGTCCGACCGCTTGGCCCTGCTGCAGGTGAAGCTCGAGCCCGCACCCCGTCGAGCAGTAACCACACACGGCCGTGGTGGTCGCGTCCGGCTTGCGCTCCGTGGGCACCTGACCGATGCCGAAGCCGGCAGGCTCGCGCAAGAGCTCCTGCGTGAGGGGTCCGCGTCGCTGGTGCAAGAGCTCGAGCGCGCTCTCGACGAGCTTCCGGGGCGCCGTCACGGGCCGATCGCTCCCGGCATCTTCGGGGCGCTTTGCGCGCTGAAGAACAGGACGCGCTCGCAAATCTCACCGCCCAAGAGCAGGCCCCAGGCCGCCACGGCCCAGGCGAGCTGCGCCTCCACCTCGATCCCCGGCGTGGCCCCCACGGCGAGGAGCAGCGCTATCGCCGCAGCGCCGAGGCCGAAGCGCAGGAAGCAGTAGGGCCGGAGCTCACCGACGAGCAAGAGGGCCGTGCGGCGCAGCTCACCGAGGCCGCGGTCCTTCAGGTGCAAGAAGATCTCGCAATCGAGCACGAGCTTCGCGAACGCGAGCGCGGCGAGCGGCCGGAGCAACCCGAACGCGGTGGCACGCACCGCCGAGTCGTGCCCCTCGACGAGGGACGCAAGGGTGAGCGCGACGCTGGTCGTGGAAAGACCCAGCACCGCCGCCGTCGCGAAGAAGCGCGAGCTCGTGCGCGCCGCGCTCCACCAGCGTCGTGCCGTGACCTTGTAGAGCATCATCGAGCAGATCACGCCGATGACCCCGCTCCCGGCGACCGCCAGCCCGAGCACCGTGCGCGCCGTGGCGAGCAGCGCGGGGGAAGGGACGGGAAGGCCGAAACGCTGCGTGAGCGGCTGCACCCAGTAGAGCGAGGCGTAGAGCACGGCGAACTTCGCGAACAGGCCGAACGCCAGGCATTCGCGGCTCATCCACGACGTACGAATGCCGAGCACGGCGCGGAACGCGTACTGCGGCCGCCCGAGGTGGAACACGCTCGCGCCGAGCGCGAGCAGGCCCATCACGAGCGCGAGCAACGATTGGTACGGCCGCGCCACCCCGAGCGTCGCGTAGCCCGCGAGCTTTCCGAGCACGAGATCGGCGACGAACGCCCCCACCGAGAGCTGCGTCAAGACCAGCAAGAAGACGAGCGGCGTGTGGCGGTGCGCGCTCCGAACGCGGTGAAAGTCCGCCGGCAGGACGTTGCGCGGCAGCGGCCGCTTGCTCTTGTAGGTCGTCGTCGGCACGGTGATCGTCGGCGACGGGGCGCCGGGCAAGAAGGCTTCGCTCTGCGCGTCCTCGAGCACGCGCTTGGTCTCGACGATGCGAATCGAAATGGCCTCGTTCGGGCAAGCCTGCACGCACGCGGGCGGCTCGCCTTCGGCCAGGCGATCGCTGCACATGTCGCACTTGCGCACGATGCCGCGTTTCTTGCTGTATTGCGGCACCTCGTACGGGCAGGTGAGCGTGCAGTACTGGCAACCGATGCACTGGTCGTCGAGGTGCTTGACGATGCCCGTCACCGGGTCTTTCTCGTAGGCACCGACGGGGCAGCCCTTCATGCAGGCGGGATCGACGCAGTGGTGGCAAGCCGTGGTCACGGTCTGCTGCACGGGCGCTTCCGGGGTGCCGCCGTGGAGCAAGCCCACGCTGCGCCACGTCTCGCCCTCCTCCTCGTCGAGTCCGTTCAGGTGGTGGCAGGCGGTGACGCACGCCTTGCAGCCGCTGCACGCGTCGAGATCGACCTGGAACGCGAGCTGCTGTCCGGGTCCCGGCTTCTCGAGCGGCAGCAGGTCGCGGTAGTAGCGAGCTCCCGGGGCGAGCGCTTCGGCCTCGTGCCGCTGCGAGAAGCGCTCGACCGCGGTGAGCTTCTGTTGCTCGCGCAGGTAATGCTGCACGAGCGGGAGCCGCACCGGCTCCCGGCGCCGTGGCGCGGGCTTCGGAATGACGAGAGAGGCGTCAGCGACCATGGATTATTCAGCGGCAACCGGCGACGACGGGAGAGGGGTCGGTTCGACGCGCGCGGCCTCGGGCTCGTCCGCGACCTTGAAGCGCACGGTCAGCACCAGGCCCGCCGAGGCCAGCACGGCGACGCCGAGCACGAGGAATGCCGACTCCGGCGGGAACCCGTCCGACCGGAACAGGAAGCCGGCGAGCACCGCACCGACGTTGCCACCCGCGCCCACGATGCCGGCGACGGCACCGACCGCGTCGCGCTTCACGAACGGCGTGACGGCGTAGGTCGAGCCGGCCGACATGTGCGTGAACAGACCGAACAGCACGAGCGTGACGATCGCGAGCGGCAGGTAGCTCATGCGGGAGAACACGAGCAGCAAGATCCCCTCGAGCCCGAGCACCGTCGCCAGCGTGAGGACGCGTCCGTTGAGGCCGAAGCGGGCACCCACCCGGTCACCCGTGATACCGCCGAGCGCTCGCGCGAAGATCGCGAGCAGCCCGAACGAGCCGGCGACGAGCCCGGCCGCCTCGAGGCCGAGTCCGAAACGGTCGTGGAAGTAGAGCGCGGCAACGTTGTGCACCGTCAGCTCGACACCGAAGCAGGCGCCGTAGGCGAGCCCGAGCACCCAGGTGCGCGGATCCGAAAACGCCTTGAAAAAGGCTCCCGAAGCCTGCTTCGCGGGCACCCCGCTCGTGCGATTTCCCTCGGGCCCGTCCTGCGTGAGCGCGAGGTAGGCGACCGCTGCGACCAGCATCAAGACGCCCGGCACGACCATCGCCGCGCGCCAGGCGCTCGACTGCGGTAGCCCGAAGCGCATGAAAGCCGCGAACACGAGCGGCATCGTCACCTGCGCGACGCCGCCGCCGAGGTTGCCCCAACCCGCCGCCGTGGCGTTGGCCGTACCGACCACGTTCGGAGCGAACATCGCGCACGTGTGATACTGCGTGATCACGAACGAAGCCCCGATGGCGCCGATCGCGAGACGGAACACCAAGAACGACGCGTAGTCATGCGCGAGCCCGATGCCCATCACCGGCAGCGAGCCGGCGATCAGCAGGCCGGCGTAGACGCGGCGCGGGCCGAACCGGTCGCACAGCCAGCCGACGAACAGTCGCGCCAGCACGGTGACGGCGACCGAGGCGATGACGATGTTGCCGATCTGCGCCTTGCTGAGGTGAAGCTCGCTGCGGATCACCGGCATCAGCGGAGCCACGCCGAACCAGCCGAAAAAGCAGAGAAAGAAGGCCATCCACGACACGTGGAAGGCGCGCATGGCGGGCGTGGAAAAGCTGAACAGTTGGACGCGAGTGGCCTTCATCATTCGGCTCCTGGTTGGCAAGCGAGCTCACTGATCTTGATCGGGACGAGCTTGTCGACGTCACGCGGGCTCGGTAGCTCCACGAGCACGTGGCCGTCCTCGATGCGCACCGGGAAAGTCCGGATGCGCAACGGGTCTCCGCTCAAGCACTCACCGTTCTTGAGCGAGAACGTCTTCTTGTGTTGGGGGCAGGCGACCTTCGGCGTGCCCTTCTGGTCGCCGAGCAAGCCGCGCGCGAGCACCATGTCCCGCATGTGCGGGCACATGTTCTGCGTCGCGTACCACTCGCCGCGCGAGCTGAAGTTGTAGACGGCGATCTGCGCAGCGCCGTGCCGCACGGCCATGCCGCTGTCGAGCGGGAAGTCCTCCACCTTGCCCACCTTCACCCAGCTCGTCTGGATCAGCGGCAGGTGCTTGCGCTCGCGCACGTTTTCGGGGCGGTCCTTCTCCCAATCGCGCGGCCGGGTCTGACCGCGCTCGGCCGTGAATTCGACGCTATCGTCGACCTCGGGCGAATTCGCGAAATGGCGGAATCTGGCCCGTTTCTTCGGGTCCTTCACCACCTCGGCCCACTCGCACTTGTAGCTTTCGACCAGGAACTGCATCTGCTTCTCGAGCTCGGCGCAGATACCCAGGCGGTCGTCGATGATCACCTCGCGCAGGTAGTCGATGCCCCCGTCGAGCTTCTCGAGCCAGACCGAGGTGCGCGTGAGGCGGTCGGCCGTCGTGATGTAGAACATCAGGAAGCGGTCGACGTATTTGATCAGCGTCTCTTTATCGAGGTCGGCCGCGAGTAGGACGGCGTGCTTCGGCTTCATGCCGCCGTTGCCGCACACGTAGAGGTTCCAGCCCTTCTCCGTGGCGATGATGCCGAAGTCCTTGCCCTGCGCTTCGGCGCACTCACGGACGCAGCCGCTCACGGCGCTCTTGAGCTTGTGCGGCGCGCGCAGACCCTTGTAGCGATTCTCGACCTCGATCGCGAACTTGACCGAGTCCTGCACGCCGAAGCGGCACCAGGTCGTGCCGACGCAGCTCTTCACCGTGCGGAGCGCTTTGCCGTAGGCGTGGCCGCTCTCGAAGCCCGCCGCGACGAGCTCCTCCCAGATATCCGGGAGCTGCTCCACGCGGGCGCCGAAGAGGTCGATGCGCTGGCCGCCCGTGATCTTGGTGTAGAGGCCGTACTTCTTCGCGACCTGCCCGAGCACGATCAGCTTCTCGGGCAGGATTTCGCCGCCCGGGATGCGCGGGACGATCGAGTAGAGGCCGCCGCGCTGCAGGTTCGCGAGAAAACGATCGTTCGAGTCCTGCAGGCTCGCGTGCTCGCCCGCCAGGATCATGTCGTTGTGCAGGCTCGCGAGGATCGACGCGACTGCGGGCTTGCAGATCTCGCAACCGTTGCCGCTGCCGTGCGAGGCGAGGAGCTCCCCGAACGTCCGGTAGCCCTTCACCTTGACGATCTGGAACAGCTCCTGCCGCGAGAAGGCGAAGTGCTCGCAGAGCTGCTCGCGCACCACCTGACCCGCCGCGCGCTGCTCCGCCTTGAGGATGTCGGTGACGAGCGGCACGCAGCCGCCGCAGCCGGTGCCGGCCCTGGTCTTGGCCTTGATCTCGCCGAGCGTCGAGCACTCGCCGCGCCGGATGGCGTGGCAGATGTCGCGCTTGGTGACGTTGTTGCAGGAGCAAACCTGCGCGGACTCGCCGAGCCCCGCCGCAGCCGACTGCCCGCCCTCGCGGGCGCCGAAAATCAGCTCTTCGGGCGCGTCCGGCAGCTGCGAACCGCTGCGCATGATCTGCGTGAGCTTCGCGTAATCGCCCGCGTCGCCGACCAGGATGCCGCCGAGGAGCCTCGTGCGATCCTCGCTGATGACGAGCTTCTTGTAGACGCCCTTGACGAGGTCTTCGTAGAGGATGCTCGAGCCGCCCGTGCTGTCGGCGAACGGATCGCCGAAGCTTGCCACGTCGACACCGAGCAGCTTCAGCTTGGCGGAGAGGTCCGCGCCCTCGAAACGCGCCGAGCTGTCACCCGTGAGGATGCGCGCGAGCACGCTCGCCATCTCGTAACCCGGGGCCACGAGACCGTAGAGGAGGTTGTTGTGGAGGGCACACTCGCCGATCGCACGGATCGAGGCGTCGCTCGTGCGCAGCTGATCGTCGATGACGACGCCGCCGCGATCGCCGACGATGACGCCCGCCTCGCGTGCGAGCTCGTCGCGCGGCCGAATACCGGCCGCCACGATCAGCATGTCGGCCTCGATGGGGTCGCCTTCGCTGAATTCGATGCCTTCCACGCGATCGCCGCCGAGCACCCGCTGCGCGGCGACGTTCAGGTGCACCTCGACGCCGAGCGCGCGAATGCTGCGGAGCAGGAGCCGCGAGCCGGCGCCGTCGAGCTGGCGCGGCATGAGGCGCGGCGCGAACTCCACGACGTGCGTCTGGAGCCCCATCTCGTGGACGGCCTTGGCCGCCTCGAGACCGAGCAGACCGCCACCCATCACGATCGCGCGCTTGCTGCGCTTCGCGTAGTCGCGGATGCCGATCAGATCCTCGATGGTGCGGTAGACGAAGACGCCCGCCTTGTCGACGCCGGGGATCGGCGGCACGAACGCGTTGGAGCCGGTGCACAGCACGGCGACGTCGTACGGAACGCGCTCGCCGCTCGAGGACTGAATCACCTTGCGGCGGCGGTCGATGACCGTCGCGCGCTCGCCGAGCAGGAGCCTGACGCCGCGCTGCCGGTACCAGTCGAGACCGGCGAGCAGCATCTCGTCGGCGCTCGCCTTCTCGAAGAAGCTCGTGAGACCGACGCGATCGTAGGCCGGGCGCGGCTCCTCGCAGAACGCGACGATCTGGTAGCGACCCTCGGTGTCGAGCTCGCCCATCCGCTCGCAGAGCTTCCAGCCCACCATCCCGTTGCCGATGATGACGAGCTTCTGCTTCGCGCTCGAGGAAGCGACGCGCGTCGGGCTGCCGTTGCTCTCGGGCAGCGGAGCGCCGTTGGTCGGGATGCTCTCGCCCACGCCGAACACGCGGCTCAGCTCGGCGGCCTGCGGTCGCACGAAGGTCGAGCGCGGGGGCACCTCGTCCACACGGATGCCGTGCTGGCGAAGCGCGAGCTCGACGGCGCTGCCGAGCGCCACGAGCCGGAGCTTGGCGAGCTCGGACCTGAGCTCGTGCGTCGTGCCGTGCACGCACGCCACTTCCCAGAGCGCCTCCACCTGCGCGGGTGAGCTCCACACGATGGCCTTGAGCACACCGCTCCGCACCGTCTCATACAGGGACAGCGCTCCGGCGTCGGAGCCGGGCGAGCTCGAGAGGAGACGGACCGTGGCGCCCTTGCGCTCGAGCAGGTCGAGCAGGCGCGGATCGGGGCGAAGCGACGCGATGCCGATGACGCGCCCCTGGAGGTCGAGGGTCTCGAGCACGCCGCTCAGGCTCTCGAACGATGGCAGAGGGGACGCGGCGTCGGCCCGGAGCCCGCTTTCCCGCAGCGCCGCCGCAGGTTTCGGGCCCAGGGCGATCTTGCGAGCCGCCCGCAGCGCCTGGGCGACCTCTTCCTCGCGATCGAGCTGGCGGGCAAACTCGACGATCAGGCGCACGCCCTGAGCGGTGAAGAAGACGACATCGTCGAATTCCCCGCGGGTAAGCTCCATGATCCAGCCTTCGAGCGGGCGCGACCCCGATTCGACCGGCGTCACGTCGAAACGGCTGAGCTCGGCTCCCTCCTGACGGATCAGACGCGCCGCGGCGTCCAAATCCGAGACATTGGGAAGAGCGACATGCCAGTTGGAAAATAGACCTGTATCAGCCATCGACGCGTACCTCGCCGTCATGGGTCAACCACCCGAACCCAACCCGCTGCTCCTGACTCCCGAGCAACGCTGATGGGTGAATGAAACTACAAATTCAGTCTACGCGCGGCGCGCACTCCGTCAACGCACAAAGTTGCACGATCACGCAGGATTTCCGGCGTCTCGGAACGTCAGAGAAACGAGCGCGAAACTTGGAAACCGCACCGAAAAAGTCAGTCATCTCTCCGAAACAAAAATCCGGCGCTTCACCATCGCGAAACGTTCGGCCCGCTTCGAAAGCGTTTCGGACCACCCTCGATCGTCACCCGGGAGAGTGTCGCAACGTGTCGGGCGTCACGCGCCGGATATACAAGCGAGCGCGAACGCGTCGCTCGACGCCCGCTGCGAACGGCCGGCCGAGCCGACGAGCCTGCCGCGGCTCAGCCGCCCGAGACGGGAGGGATCAGCGCGACCACGGCCTGCGCTTCGAGCACGCGATCGGGCTCCGCGAACTCGTCGCCGACGGCGAAACGGACGCTCGCGAGGACTCCACGCAGCGCGGGGCGCGACGCCTCGAGAAAGCGGGCCAAGCTCCGCACGTCACGCACCTCGTCGGGCAGGACGAGCTCCTCGGACGAGATGCCCATCCGCTCGCGAATTGCCGCAAAATACAGCACTCGAATCGGCCGCCCGGCGGTCAAGGTATAAGGTCCTTAGCATCCGATGCCTCGGCCGACCAAACGCGATCCCGGAATCGTGACGGGCCTCCGGCGCGCCATTACCGTCATGACGGTGACGGTCAGCGATTCGCGCACCCCCGGCACCGACGAATCGGGCATGCGATTGCGCATGATGCTCGAGGCGGCGGGCTACAGCCTCGCGCCGCACCAGATCGTTCCTGACGAGCCGGAAGCGATCCGAGACGTGGTGCGCGAGCTCATCGACTACAACCTGGGCGACGCGATGATCACGACCGGTGGGACCGGCATCGCTCCGCGCGATCGCACCTACGAGGCGATTGAGCCTCTGCTCGAAACGAAGCTCGACGGCTTCGGTGAAGCGTTCCGCCGCCTCTCCTGGGACGACGTGGGCGCACGCTCGGTGCTGTCGCGCGCCATGGCCGGCGTGCGGAGCGGCCGCTTCATTGCGTGCCTGCCGGGAAGCCCGCGTGCGGTCGCGCTCGCCACCGAGCAGCTCTTGATCCCGCTTCTGGAGCACGCCGTGGCCCTTTGCCGCGGCGACACGCGGCATTCGAGCGAGCACAGGGACCTCAAACACAAATGATGAGCTTCGAAGCGGCGCGCGAGCGCCTGCTCCGGGACGTCCCTCGCCTACCGACGGAGCGCGTCTCTCTCGAGGCGGCGCTCGGTCGCGTGCTCGCCGAGCCCCTCGTGGCAGAAGCCCCCATCCCTCCGTTTTCGTACAGCGCGATGGACGGTTACGTGCTCGCCACGCGGGACCTCGAAGGCACCGGCCCTTGGCTGCTCCCCGTGCGCGGAGAGAGTCGCACCGGCCGACCGAGCAGCCCGCTCGCGCCGAAGACGGCGTGTGTCATCTCGACGGGCGCCGAGGTGCCCGCCGGCGCCGACGCCGTCCTGCCGCGTGAGATCGTCGAAGCAAGCGGGGACGCGATTCGCTTCGACGGCAAGGTGCGCCCGGGGCAGCACATCCGTCAGGCGGGCGAAGATCTCGCCGTCGGTGCCGTGGCGCTCGAGGTGGGCACCCGGCTCGGCGCGCCGGCGCTCGGTCTTGCGGCGTCGCTCGACGTGACCGTGCTCGGGGTCGCGCGCCGGCCCCGCGTCACCATCCTGTGCACGGGGGACGAGCTGCGCGCGCCCGGGTCGGCCAAAGTTCCCGGAAAGATCCCCGACTCCATCTCGCAGCCGCTGGCGGCGCTCGCCGGCATGGCGGGCGCCACGGTGCGCAAGCAGCCGCCCGTGGGCGACGAGCGCGACGTCACCGAGCGCGCCGTGCGCGAGGCGCTCGTCGATACGGATCTGCTCCTCACCGTGGGCGGCGTGAGCGTCGGCGAGCACGACTGGGTGCGGCCGGCGCTCGAAGCCGAGGGAGTGGTCTTGGACTTTTGGAAGGTCTCGATCAAACCCGGCAAGCCGATCGCATTCGGCCGACAGCCGGGTGGCGGCGCCGCTGTCCTCGGGTTGCCGGGAAACCCCGCGAGCGCGCTCATCACGTTCTCGCTCTTCGGGATGCCGCTCTTGCGCGCGATGCAGGGGGATCGCGCGCCGCTCCCGAGCCTGGTCACGCTACCGCTCGCCGAGCGACTCACCCACAAGCCCGGCCGTCTCGAGTTCGTGCGCGTCGCGCTCGAGCCGCGCGAGGGGCGCCTCTCCGTCGTTCCGTTCGAGAATCAGGCTTCCGGCGCGCTCACGAGCCTCGCCTGGGCGTCCGGGCTCGCGCTCGTACCCGGTGAGGTCGAGGAGCTTCCGGCAGGCTCGCTCGTCGAAGTGCTGCGGCTTCAGGACCTGTGAGCGTGGTCGTGCTCGTGCCCGGGCGCGTGCTCGTGGCCGGGCTCGCAGCGAGCGTCCTCCCAGCCGACCCAATACGGGCCGTCCGGGCCGTGCTCGCGCTTCCAGATCGGGACGCGCGCCTTCACCCGGTCGATGACGCGCCGGCAGGCGTCGAAAGCCTCTTCACGGTGGGGGGCGCTGGCGGCGCACACGACGGCGGCGTCGCCCACGTCGAGTGAGCCCGTGCGGTGGTGCACGGCGACGCGCACTCCCGGAAGCTCGGCGGTGATTTCGGCGAGGATGCGACCCATCTCCGCGGTCGCCAGCGACGGATACGCTTCGTACTCGAGGCGCGTCACCGCATGGCCCGCGTTGGTATCGCGCACGGCCCCCACGAAGGTGACGACCGCGCCCGCTCCCGGGTGCGAAACCACGGCCACCACCCGGTCGAGCGACAGCGGCTCCCCGGAGAGCAGCACCGCCGGCGGCAGACCTTTCACGCCTGCTCCTTGCGCACGAAGTCGCCCGACCGACCGCCCGATTTCGCGACCACCTCGAGGTCGGTGATGCTCATGCCGCGATCGATCGCCTTGAGCATGTCGTAGAGCGTGAGAGCGGCGGCCCCGGCAGCGACCAGCGCCTCCATCTCGACGCCGGTGCGGTCGAAGGCCCGCGCCGTGGCGAGGATCGCGACGCCGGGCGGCTCCTCACTCGGCTCGAGCGCCACCTCCACGCCCGTCAGCTGCACGGCGTGGCACAGCGGGATCAGCTCGGGGGTGCGCTTGGCAGCCTGGATACCGGCCACGCGCGCCACGGCGAGCACGTCGCCCTTCGGCGTGCGCCCGCCAACCAGCGCCGCCAGCGTCTCCGGCTGCATGCGGACGAAGGCGCGCGCCACCCCACGCCGCGCCGTCGCCGGCTTCTGCGACACGTCCACCATGTGCGCGTCACCCGCCGGCGTGAGGTGCGTCAGCGTGCCGAGCCGAGTCTTCAGGATCTCGTCGCAGGCCTGGCGCAAGCGCGCCGCGCGCACCTCCGGATCCGCCTTCTTGCTGCGAGCAAGCTTGGCGAGGGCGTAGCGCTCGAAGGGCGTCAGCGCCGGCCAGGCCAAGCTGAGATCGCGAAGCTTCTCTCCCGCGCCTTCAGCGAGCTCGGGCGGCAAATCCTCCGGATCGCGACGGCGTCCGATGCGATCCGGGGCCGGACGCGCCCGCAAGGCCACCCGCTCGACCGTCTCCACGGCCACCACGGCTGCAGCACCCGCTTCGGCGATCAGGCGCCGTTCGTCGAGCGACAAGGCCTGCCAGCCCTCGAGCGACAAAGCGATGCCGGCCGTATCGAGCGCGCGGCGCGCTGCGAGCGGGAGCAGGACGAGCCCTGGGTTCGGCTCCTCGAAAGCGAATTCGAACGACGTCTCGTGAGCTTGCACGCGTGCGGTTTCCCGAGTGTTTCACGCGCCCTCCGGCGTGCAAGGTCCGAAACGAAGCTTGACTCGAGCTCGCCCGAAAAACATGTTGGGAGGCGAGACGTGAGCCGTTTCCTCCCCATCCTCGGCGCCCTCGAGCGGGCAGCGGGCGCCTCCGTGGTTGCCACGGCGCCGGCGAGCGTGCGCATCTCGCTCACCGATCGCTGCGATCTCGCCTGCGTGTACTGCCGTCCCTCGCGCAGCGACGGTTACTTGCCCGATCGTCTCGACGAGCCCGCGCTGCACACGCTCATCGAGGGCCTGATGCTGGCGGGCGTGCGGCGCATCCGCTTCACGGGTGGCGAGCCGCTGCTCTCTCCGCACGTGGTCGGAGCCGTGGCCCGCGCCCGAGCGCTCGGCGCGCGCGATATCGCGCTCACCACCAACGGGACCCGGCTCGCGAAGCTCGCGGCTCCGCTGCGCGCGGCGGGCCTCGAGCGCCTGACGCTCTCGCTCGATTCGCTCGATCCCGTGCGCTTCGAGCGCATCACGCGCGGCGGCAAGCTCGCCCGCGTGCTCGAGGGTCTCGCCGAGGCGCGCCGCGTCGGCTTCGACGAGATCAAGCTCAACACGGTCGTCCTGCGTGGCGAGAACGACGACGAGCTCGAGCGCATCACGCTCTTCGCCTGGAAGCACGGCCTCGTCCCGCGCTTCATCGAGATCATGCCGATCGCGGAAGGTGCGCGCATCGTGGGCGAGCATCTGGTCCCCGCGGCGGAGATCCTCGAACGCCTCGCGCCGCTTCTCGGCACGGACACGCCCGCGGTCGATCCCGAGCGCGGCCCGGCGAAATACGTGCACGCGAAGCTCGACCGCTCGCTGCGCGTCGGCGTCATCAGCGGCACGACCGACACCTACTGCGCCGGCTGCGATCGCCTGCGCGTCTCCGCGACCGGCATGCTCCGGTCCTGCCTGGCGACCGAACGCGGCGTGAGCGCCAGTGCCGCAGCCCGCGACGGCAAACCCGAGAGCATCGCCCGCGCCGTCGCCGAAGCCTGGCGCGACAAGCCCGACGGCACGACCTGGCGCGGCTGCACCGAAGACACGGCGAAGAGCGTCTCGATGCGGGCGATCGGCGGGTAGCGCCCGCGCCGGATTAGTGGCGCTGCAGGTCCTCGGGCGTGTCCCAGTCGCGAAGCTCGGCGCGCTCGTCCGCATCGACCGTGAGCTCGACGGCACGCTCGCCGAGCCGCGCCACGACGCGCTGCAACGCCCGTTCGCCGGCCGCGATCGTCGCCTCGACGGAGCCGAGCGCCCCCGCGCCGTAGCGCGCCACGAGCGTGTGCCAGAGCTCCCCGTCGCGCGGAGCGAGAAAGTCCGCGTCCGGAGCTTCCGTTGCCAGCCGCTGCACGAGGCCCACACCGAGGTGCGGTAGGTCGCAGGCGAGCGCCAGCGCGCCGGAAGCGCCGAGCTGCTCGGCGTGGCGCAAGAGCGCCCGGAGCCCGCCGAGCGGCCCGATGCCCGGCGGATCGTCCGCGAGCGCCGTGAGCCCCAGCGCGGCGTACGGCTCCGCAGCTCCCACCAAGACCAGGCGCGACCCGGGCAACGCCGCCGTGCAGATGGCGACCAGCCGCTCGCTGAGCTTCTGCCCGTCGCGCGTCAGGTTGCCCTTCGCCACGCCGCCGAGGCGTTTGCCTTTGCCGCCCACGAAGAGGCCGATCAGCGTGACGCCGCGCGCGGTCATCGAAGCGACACCCTTGATACGCCCATTCGGCTCTCGAAGCACGCCGGCCCTCGGGGTAGTAGTTCCCCGTCATGCGTCGCCGCCTGGTCCTCGCTCTCGCCGTTTCCCTGCTCGGCTGCCGGAAGGAGCTACCGCGCAAGGGCCCGGCGCCGAAGCACGACGTGACGATCTTCGCCGCCGCGTCGCTGCGCGAGGCGTTCACCGAGCTCGGCCAGGCGCTGGAGACCAGCCACCCGGGAGCCCACGTCGTGCTGAGCTTTGCCGGCAGCCAGACGCTGCGCGCGCAAATCGAGCAAGGAGCGCCGGCCGACGTCTTCGCCTCCGCCGACGAGCGGCACATGAACGCCCTCGTTGCTGCCGAGCGGGTGGCGGCGCCGCGCGTGTTCGCGAACAACGAGCTCGTCGTGGTCGTCGCGCGGGCGAAAGCCGCGACATTGCGCACCCTTGCCGACTTGCCGCAGGCCGAACGCATCGTCGTCGGCGCGCCCGAAGTGCCGGTCGGTACCTACACCACCCACATGCTCGACAAGGCGGGGCACGCTCTCGGCAAGGAGTTTCGCGGCAAAGTCGAAGCGAACATCGTCTCGCGCGAGCCCGACGTACGCCAGGTGCTCGCCAAGGTCTCGCTCGGGGAGGCCGACGCCGGCATCGTGTATCGCACGGACGCGCTCACGGCGGGCGACAAGGTTGCCGTGCTCGCCATCCCTCCTGAGTACGACGTGGTCGCGAGCTACCCCATCGCCGTCACCTCGCGCACCCGGCACGGCGAGCTCGCGCGAGCCTTCGTCGACCTCGTGGTCTCGGCGGAGGGGGCACGCGTGCTCAAGCAGCGCGGGTTCACACCGGTCGGCGCAAGGGCCGCCGTTCCGTGACCGGGCAGCCCGCGCGCGAGGGCGGGCCGCGCTCCCTTTCCGGCGTGCTCGGTGGGCTGGGCGGGCTCCTGCTCGTCTTCTTGCTCTTGCCGGTGCTGGGCCTCGTCTCCACGACGAGCTTCGCCGACGTGCGGGCGGGGCTCGCGCATCCGCTGGTGGCCCCCGCCCTCCAGCTGAGCCTGATCACCACGACGGTGAGCGTCGTGCTCGTCGTCCTGCTGGGCACGCCGCTCGCCTGGCTCGTGGCGCGCTCCGAGCGGCGCGCCGCCCGGTTCGTCGAGTCGGCGTTGAAGCTGCCGATCGTGCTGCCTCCCGCCGTGGCGGGCCTCGGGCTGCTGTTGGCTTTCGGGCGCGAAGGCTTCCTGGGGAAAGCACTGGCGGCGCTGGACATCGGCGTGCCGTTCACGAGCTCGGCCGTCGTGCTCGCGCAGCTGTTCGTCTCCGCGCCGTTCTACGTCGAGGCCGCCGTCTCGGCGTTCCGCGGGCTCGATCCGAGCCTGCTCGTGATCGCTCGCACGCTCGGCGCTCGGCCGCTCGTGGTGCTCTTTCGCATCGCGTTGCCGCTCGCCGCGCCCGGTCTCGCCTCGGGAGCGGCGCTCAGCTGGGCGCGCGCGCTCGGTGAGTTCGGGGCGACGCTGATGTTCGCGGGCAGCCTCGCCGGACGCACGCAAACGTTGCCGCTCGCCATCTACGCGGCGCTCGAGACGGATCTGCGGGCGGCGCGCGCACTGTCGCTCGTGCTCGTGCTGATCGCGTTCGTGCTCCTCGTCGCGGTGCGGAGCGCACGTGGATCGCTCGCCGAGCGACGGGAGCCGGCCTGATGCTCGCGGTGAGCCTCGAGGGACGCGTCGGACCGCTCGCGCTCGCAGCCGCTTTCGACACGACCGAGGGCACCGTCGTCGTGACAGGGCCGAACGGCTCGGGCAAGACGAGCCTGCTGCTGATGATCCTCGGCGTGAAGCGACCCGAGCGCGGGCGCGTCAGCATCGACGGCGTACCCCTGTTCGACGCCGAAGCAGGCATCGACCTGCCGGTGGAGGAGCGCCGCATCGGCTACCTGCCGCAATCGTTCGGCCTTTTTCCGCACCTCACGGCACGCGAGAACATCGAATTCGCCCTCGCCTGCCGCACGCCGGCACCTCCGCCTCGCGCTCGCCGCGACCGCGCCCGCGAGCTGTTCGCCGACCTCGGCATCGAGCCGCTCGCCGAGCTCCGCCCCCACGCGCTGTCGGCAGGAGAGCGACAGCGCGTCGCGCTCGCGCGGGCGATCGCGGCCGAGCCAAGGGCGCTGCTGCTCGACGAGCCGTTCGCCGCGCTCGACGTCGGGACGCGCCGGCAGGTGCGCGTCTTCTTGCGCGAGTACCTGGCACGCCTACGCCTACCGACCGTCGTCGTGAGCCACGACGCCAAAGACGCGCAAGCGATGGCCGGAACGATCACCGTGCTCGAAGCGGGGCGCGTCGTGCAATCAGGTGCGTGGCGCGACCTCAGCGAACGCCCCGCCTCCGAGTTCGTGCGCGAGCTCACCACCTAGAGGTAGTGAGAGCGCGCAGCATGTAGGTTCCAGCCACACTGCTCGCGCGCGCTGAAAATGCGCGGCGCCGTCGCGAGCTGGCGCGCCATCTCACGATTTGACCATGTGCGCGCAGGTAGCGTGCGGGCGTCGTCTTGTCCGCCTGGTACGCGCATGGGAAGATGCGGGTCTCTGCCTTTCGTACACTTTGGAGGAATGAAGATGCGTGGTGGGCCTTTTCGCACGACCGTTGGGGGACAATCCGCTTGGCTCTTGGGGGTCGTCGCGCTCGCGATGGGCTGCAGCATTTTCGGCGACGACAAGAACAGTGACGACGACGACGACGGGGGCGACGGCGGCCAGAGCGGGGAGTCCACCGGTGGCACCAGCGCCAAGGGCGGCTCGTCCAACGGCGGCTCCGTCTCGAACGGCGGCTCCGGCGGTGGCACGAAGGGCGGCTCGTCGAACGGTGGCTCGTCGAACGGTGGCTCGTCGAACGGTGGCTCGTCGAACGGCGGCTCGTCGAACGGCGGCGACACCTCCCTCGGTGGCACGCTGTCGAACGGTGGAACGGGAGGCTTGCTCCTCGGGGGCACCGGTGGCGACCTGTCCGTCGGCGGCTCGGGTGGCTCCGTCTCGAACGGCGGCTCCGTCTCGAACGGTGGCTCAGGGGGTGGCAGCTCCGGTACGGGTGGCGGCGATCCCCCGAGCGGAACGTGCGGCGAGACGTTCAACATCGAGGCCGGCGGCTACGTGACGAGCCCGGGCGCGACGTGCTGGCGCGGGTACGCGTTCACGGTGGCGGACTCGCTCGGCACGACGATCACTCCGGAGACCTTCTCGGAGTGCGCGAGCCCCGACTGCCTGTGCGCGAGCGGCACCGTGATCGGCGACGCGGACTACCTCGGCTACGCGAGCTTCGGCTTCAACCTCAACCAGGAACCGGTGCTCGATGGGACGGAGGGAACGGTCGCACCGCTGGGAACCGGCATCACGATCTCCTACACCAACGCGGGCAGCAGCGGTCTGCGCGTGCAGATCGCGAGCGGTAGTACGCGCTGGTGCTACGACAACCTCACGGGTAGCGGTGGCACGGTGACGATCCCGTACTCGAGCTTCAACACCGAGTGCTGGGAGGGCGGCGCCGGCACGGCGTACACGGGTGCAGCGCTGTCGAGCGTCCAGCTGGTCATTCCGGGGAGCACCACCGCGGTGAGCTACAGCGTGTGCCTGTCGGGCGCGCAGGACGGCTGAGGCAGCCGGCCGGATCCGTGGGGGGGGGTGTCCCGGGATTCGGGGTCGGATTTCGGGTTCGGATTTCGGGTTCGGATTTCGGGGTCGGATTTCGGGATCGGATTTCGGGGTCGGATTTCGGGATCGGA
>JADMIO011836974.1_pt1 | contig 57798 bp, 56 predicted proteins | sample 8958161 | NCBI WGS metagenome assembly JADMIO01 (sample SAMN16585339, study PRJNA669376) | soil metagenome | isolation source: Crop rotation soil | place: USA: Cullars Rotation, Alabama | collected 2011 | reverse complement strand
CTTTCCCGCCCGCCTCGCCGACGACGGCTGAAACGCCAGCGACCACCACAACAGCGGCGACGCCGGGTGCAACCGACACGACAACGGCGGGTACAACGCCGGACACCACCACGGCTGGAACCGCGCCGACCACGACGACCGCGGGTGCGGCGCCAACCACCACGACGGCCGGCACCGAGACCTCGATGCCGTCGACCGATGTGACCGCGTCAACGCCTGCGACTACCACGACGGCGAGCGTGCCGGCTGGCGGTGCGGGCAACATCGCTGCGGTCAACGCCCAACCGGGCGCCAAGGTGACGGGCGCCAACGGCGAGGCGCTGGGTACGGTGCAGGGCACCGACGCGCAGGGCAACATCCAGCTGCAAACCGCGCAGGGCAAGACGGTGAACCTGCCGTCGGCTCTGGTGTCGGGCAGCGGCGACCAGCTGACCGCTTCGACCACGTCACGCAAGGACGTGATGGCGATGGCGGCGAGCCAGCAGGGCGACCAGCAGACGGCGGCGCGAGTCAGTTCGCGCGGCCATTCGCGGGTTGCGGCGCATCATGCGCGTCACAGCACGCGCACCGCTTCGCGGGCGCATCATGGCCACCGCTATGCCGGATCGCATCCGACCAGCACGACGACCAGCGCAACCGCCCCTGCGTCGACGGATTTAAACCCGCCGGCACAGCAGCCGATGCCACCGGCCGACACGCAGTCGCAGATGCCGCAGACGCAGCCGACCGCGCCGGCGCAGCCTGAACAAACGACTCCGCAACAGTAACTGCGGAAGCATGGGAGAAGGGCCGCGCATTCGCAGCGCGGCCCTTCGCTTATTCAGCCGAAATTATTCCGACAGCGCCTTCGACAGGATCGGAAAGCTCACGTCCATCCGGTAATCGACCGACGAATGGTCGTCGGGAAATTCCTGATAGGTGTGCGGCACACCGTGGCGTTCCAGTTCACGATGCATGCGGCGCGAGCCGTAAACCAGATTGTACTGGTCGATATCGCCGCAATCGATGTACAGAGCCTTCAGATTCTTCAGGCCCGAGTGGTTGGTCTCAACCAGAGTCAGCGGATCCCAGGCGAGCCACTTGTTCCAGCGTTCGGGAATCAGCTCGCAGGTCTCTAGATCGACGGGCAGGCGCACACCCATATACGCCGACGGATCGGGGTCGTAGCTCGCAGCCATCGCGAGCACCATCAGCACATGCACCTCGTCGTCCTTCACCTTACGCTTGGCGAAGAACGCCTTCAGCCACTGCTCGATCGAGTTACCTTCCTTGGCGAGCGCGCGCAGCACCTTGGGCATGTCGAAATAGTGGAGCAGGTCCCACCCGACATCGCCGGAGTGCGACGCGGCTGCGGACCAGAAGTCGGGATGCAACAGCGCATGCACCATCGCGCCGTAACCGCCGGAAGACTTGCCGTAGACGCCGCGCTTGCCGATACCGCCGCAGTGCAATTGCGCCTCGACCGCCGGCACCACCTCCTGCAGCAGGAAATCGTCCCACCGGCCCATCGCGGCCGAGTTGATGTACTGGTTGCCACCCAACTTCGTGAAGCAATCAGGAAAGGCGATGACACATGGTTTCATCGCGCCTTCATGGATCAGGCGGTCGGCCTGCTCCGGGATGTTCTCCTGGAAATTGCGCCAGTTGGTATGCGCGGGGCCGCCGGCGGTGAAGCCGACGAGGTCGACGAGCAACGGCAGTCCGCGCCCGTCGTGCCCGTACGGCACATACACATCGACAATGCGATCCGTCGGATCGCCGAAAAGGTTGCCGGCGAGGACCTTGCTGTCGATGATCAGGCGATGAACGGCGCCCCGCGGCCCGGCGAAATCGCGCCGCATCACCGATACTCGTTGTTCAGCGCGTCGAGCGCCGCCGAGCCGGGGCACAATTCTTTCTCGCCCAACCGATTGAGTGGCCGGTTCACCGTATTGAGGTGGGCGTGCAGATCCTCGGGATCGGTATCGAGATAGATCAGCCCCGTGACGATCTCCCCGGCTTCTTCGCGTGCGCGCAGATACGCCATCGCCTTGCCGCGGTCGTGCGGGTCGTAATCCGGCGCGAGCTTCGCCAAACGGATCACCGAGCCGTCGTGCTGGGTCACTTCTTCGGTCGTACCCGGATCGTAATCGACGGTGATCTCGTCGCGGCTGGTGATGTAATCGAGCCTGTTCACCGTCTCGTTGTGCGCGCGCACGAAATCGTACGCCTTGGTCGAACCTGGATGGTTGTTGAAGGCAACGCAGGGCGAGATCACGTCGATGAACGCAGGACCCTTGTGCGTCAGTCCCGCCTTGATCAGCGGCACGAGCTGTCCCTTGTCGCCGGAGAACGAGCGCGCCACGAACGTCGCGCCGATCATCAGCGCGAGGCTGACGAGATCGATGGGCGAATCCGAGTTCAGGCCGCCGGCCTTGGATTTCGAACCCTTGTCGGCGGTTGCCGAGAACTGCCCCTTGGTCAGGCCGTACACGCCGTTGTTCTCGGTGATGTAGAGCATGTTCACGGCGCGGCGCACGCAATGCACGAACTGGCCGAGGCCGATGGACGCCGAGTCGCCGTCACCCGAAACGCCCATATACACCAGCTCGCGGTTGGCGAGGTTTGCACCCGTGAGCACGCTCGGCATGCGCCCGTGCACGGCATTGAAGCCGTGTGAGTTCCCAAGGAAATAATCCGGCGTCTTCGACGAGCAGCCGATGCCCGAAAGTTTGGCCAAACGATGCGGCTCGATGTCGAGTTCGAAGCACGCCTGAATGACCGCCGCCGAAATGGAATCGTGCCCGCAACCGGCACACAAGGTCGAGATCGATCCTTCGTAATCGCGGTGCGTGAAGCCCAATTTGTTGGTCGGCAGCGCCGGATGGCGCATTTTCGGTTTGGCGATATAGGTCATTGGGGTTCTCCCCCGTGAGCGGTGGCCAGACCCCCACCCGCTCGCGCGCTAACTGCGCGCTCGCGTCCTCCCCCTTGCAGGGGGAGGTAAGTGCTAGGGCTAAGTCCGTCCTCCCCCTGAAAGGGGGAGGTCGATCCGCCGAAGCGTAGGCGAAGGCGGATCGGGTGGGGGTCGTACGTCATTCCGCGGCCTCCGCAGCCTTGGGCCGGTGCAGGTTCAGGCGCGCCGCGATGGCCTCGATGATGAAGCGCGCGGTGATCGGCGCGCCATCCCAGTTCAGCACCGAGATGAACTTCGCCGGATCGATGTTGCACTCGGTTGTCAGCAGCGTACGCATCTGCGCGTCGCGATTCTGTTCGACGACGAACACCTGATCGTGCGCGTTGATGAACTCCACCACTTCGTCCGAGAACGGGAAGCCGCGCAGGCGCAGAGTGTTCACGTGCATGCCGGCGGCATCCAGCATGTGGAACGCCTCGGTCATCGCAGCGCTGGTCGAGCCGAAATAGATAACGCCCCAGTTGGTCGGTGCGGTCGCGTCAAGACGCACCGGCGCCGGCAGAATCTTCTTCGCGGTTTCGAACTTGCGCACGATACGCTGCATGTTGTCAGTGTAGGCCGCGCCTTCCTCGCTGTATTTGGCGTAGCGGTCGTGCGACGAGCCGCGGGTGAAATAGGCACCCTTGGTCGGATGCGTTCCGGGCAGCGTACGATAGGGGATCGCGTCGCCGTCGACATCGAGATAGCGAGCGAACGGTTTGCCGCCCTCGAGCTCTTCGAACGACATCAGCTTGCCGCGGTCATAGGCGCGCGCTTCGTCCCATTTGAGCGGCTCGCACAGCCAATCGTTCATGCCGATATCGAGGTCTTCCATGACGAAAATCGGCGTCTGCAACCGCTCCGCCAGATCGAAGGCGAGCGCCGAGAATTCGAACAGCTCCTTTGGATCCTCTGGGAAGATCATCACGTGCTTGGTGTCGCCGTGGCTGGCGTAGGCACAGAGGATCAGATCGGATTGTTGGGTGCGCGTCGGCATGCCGGTCGACGGTCCGCCGCGCTGCACGTCAAAGATGACTGCGGGAATCTCGGCATAATACGCAAGGCCAAGAAATTCGTTCATCAGGGAGATGCCGGGGCCGGAGGTCGCGGTGAAGGCGCGCGCGCCGTTCCAGCCGGCTCCGATCACCGCGCCGATGGCGGCGATTTCGTCCTCCGCCTGGATGATCGCGTATTTGTTGCGCTTGGTCTCGGGATCGACGCGATAGCGTTTGCAGTGCTTGGTGAACGCTTCGGCCAGCGATGTGGACGGCGTGATCGGATACCAGGCGCACACCGTGGCGCCGCCGAACACCGCGCCGAGACCCGCCGCGTCGTTGCCCGAAATGAAGATGCGCTCGCCGACGGCGTTGTCGCGCTGCACCTTTAACCCGCATGCGGCGGCCAGATTCTGCTCACCGTAATCGCGGCCCATGTGGAAGGCCTTGATATTGGATTCGAGCAGTTCTTTCTTCTTGCCGTATTGCTGGCCGATCAGCTTCTCGACCACGTCGGCATCGATGCCGACGACGGCGGACAGCGCTCCGACATAGATGATGTTCTTGAACAGCTGGCGCTGACGCGGGTCCTTGTACGCGGTGTTGACGATTTGGGTCAGCGGCATGCCGATGGCGACCACATCGTCGCGGAATTTCGATGGCGGCAGCGGTTTGGTCGAATCGTAGAATAGGTAACCGCCCGGATCAATCGAAGCGACGTCCTTGTCCCAGGTCTGCGGATTCATCTGGACCATCAGGTCGATGCCACCGCGACGGCCGAGCCAGCCTTTGCCCGAGACACGGACCTCGTACCACGTCGGCAGGCCCTGGATGTTCGACGGGAAAATGTTGCGCGCCGTCACGGGCACGCCCATGCGCAGCACAGAACGCGCGAACATTTCGTTGGCGCTCGCCGAACCCGAACCGTTGACGTTCGCGAACTTCACGACGAAATCGTTGATCGCCTTTATCGGCATGTCGCGTAGTCCGTCTTCGGCGTGTCGATCAGAAATTTCTGCATGTCCCACGCGCCGGTGGGGCAGCGTTCCGCGCACAGGCCGCAATGCAGGCAAAGGTCTTCATCCTTCACCATCACGCGTGCGGTCGCGAGCGCGGGCGACACATACAGGTCCTGATCGGGATGCAGCGACGGCGCGGTCAGGCGCTGGCGCAAATCCTTCTCGGGGCCGTTCGCGGTGAAGGTGATGCAATCCAGCGGGCAGATGTCGACGCAGGCGTCGCACTCGATGCACTTCGGCGCGTCGAACACCGTCTCGACGTCGCAGTTGAGGCAGCGCATGGCCTCCTTGAAACCGAGGTCGCGGTCGAAGCCAAGTTCGACCTCCATGCGCACGTCCTTCAGCGTCAGCTCCGGCGGTGCGTGCGGCACGCGATAGCGGATGTCGTTCGAGATATCGTTGTCATACGACCACTCGTGAATGCCCATCTTCTGGCTGGACAGGTTCACGTGCGGCGGCGGCCGGTCGGCGGTGACGGACTTGCCCTGACAGTGAAGGTCGATGGAAATCGCGGCATCGTGGCCATGCGCGACGGCCCAGATGATGTTCTTGGGTCCGAAGGCCGCGTCGCCGCCGAAGAAGATCTTCGGGTTGGTCGATTGCATCGTCGCCGGATCGACAACGGGCATGTCCCATTTGTCGAAGTCGATGCCGACGTCGCGCTCGATCCAGGGGAAGGCATTTTCCTGACCGATGGCGACGAGGATGTCGTCTGCTTCCATGTGCACGTCGGATTCGCCCGATGGCACCAGTTTGCGCCGGCCCTTGTCGTCGTATTCGGCCTTCACCTTTTCGAACAACACGCCGGTGAGCTTGCCGTTCGCGTGCGTGACTTCCTTGGGCACCAGGAAATTGTGGATCGGGATGCCTTCGTGCATCGCGTCCTCTTTCTCCCACGGCGAGGCCTTCATTTCCTCGAAGCCCGAGCGCACGACCACGCGCACGTCTTCGCCGCCCAAACGGCGCGAGGTGCGGCAGCAATCCATCGCGGTGTTGCCGCCGCCGAGAACCAGCACGCGCTTGCCAATCGACGTGGTGTGGCCGAACGACACCGACGACAGCCAGTCAATGCCGATATGGATGTTGGCGGCCGCTTCCTTGCGCCCGGGCAGGTCCAGTTCGCGCCCGCGCGGCGCGCCGCAACCGACAAAGATGGCGTCGTAGTTTTCGGCAACCAGCGCCTTCATGCTGTCGATGCGCTGCCCAAGTTTCAATTCGGGTTGCAGGTCAGTGATAAACCCGACCTCCTCATCCAGCACCGATTCCGGCAGGCGAAATTTCGGAATCTGCGTGCGCATCATGCCGCCGGCATGCGGATCGGTGTCGTAGATCACGCAGGTGTAGCCAAGCGGCAGAAGATCGCGTGCGACCGTCAGCGATGCCGGTCCACCACCGATGAGTGCGACGCGCTTGCCGTTCTTGGCCGTCGCCGGCTTCACCAGGCGGTCGCGGATCTCGCCCTTGTTGTCGGCAGCGACGCGCTTCAGCCGGCAGATCGCGACCGGTTCCTTCTCGACGCGGCCGCGGCGGCACGCGGGCTCGCACGGGCGGTCGCAGGTGCGACCTAAAATTCCCGGGAACACGTTCGAGTGCCAGTTGATCATGTAGGCGTCGGCGTAACGCTGCTGCGCGATCAGCCGGATGTACTCGGGCACCGGCGTGTGCGCGGGGCACGCCCATTGGCAATCGACGACCTTGTGGAAGTAGTCGGGGTTCGCGATGTCGGTCGGAGCCATGCCGTTGGCGGTGTCTCCGCCGTGTCCGTTGGACGAAACCCTATCCATAGAAAAACGCGTTCTCCGAACCGTTACAGGCTCTTATCCGGTGACCGTGCCGGTGCCCCATCCGGCTGGTTGTGGCCTGCCGCAGGCGCCGCAGCCGGGCCGCTTTATAGCCAAACCCGCCCAAAAAATCCGAGAAATTTGGTGACCTTGGCACGGGTGGACGGCCGTATCCTGCCGTGCGCCCAATCACTTGACAGGGTCCCGGCCACATTCCACTGATTTTGCGGCCGCGTTGCTGTTTACGCCGGTATTTTCCAGGGGACTGCCATGAGAATCTCGACAGTTGTTTCGGCCCTTGCCGCCACGGTTCTGGTCGCCGCCTGCCAGCCGCAGGGCCAGGCGCCCGCGCCGGCACCCGGCACGCCGACCACAACAACAACGACCACCACGACGCCTACGCCGGCGCCGGCAACACCTGCGCCGGCAACACCCGCACCGGCGCCCACGCCTGCTCCCTCGTCCGGACAATCCGCCGAGCTCTATGAGACCGTGACCGGGACGCAGATGATGCAGATCCTCAGCGAGGTCGGCTTTGACGCGACGCTGGGCAAGGACAACGAAGGCGACCCGATGATCGAGGGGCGCATCGAAGGCTTCAAATACACGCTGTTCTTCTATCGCTGTAAGAAGCAGGAAGATCCCGAGCCGTGCATGGATCTCCAGTTCCACTCCTCGTTCGCCAACGACACCAAGGCGAACTACGCCGCGGTCAACGCCTATAACCGCGACAACCGGTTTGGGCAGGCGTTCTTTCAGGAGAACGGCGAGATCGGCTTGGATATGAGCGCTACCTTGCAGGGCGGCGTGTCGCGCCAGCACATCAAGGAAGTCATCGATTGGTGGAAGGTCACGCTGACCAACTTCCCCAAGAAGATGGGCGGCGGAAACTAGGCTAGGCCGATCCACTGGATTCGTTTCCTTGTCACGGCGTTAGGCAAACGCCTGATCCGCCGCAAGAATCGCGCGCGATGAATGGCGCTTGCCTGATGGCCCCGGGTGCGCCATAGGGCCCTGCCCATGCTCATGTTCCTCCCATGAAAATCCTGGTTCCCGTCAAGCGGGTGATCGACTTCAACGTCAAGATTCGCGTGAAGGCCGACCAGACCGGCGTCGACCTCGCCAACGTTAAGATGGCGATCAATCCGTTCGATGAAATCGCGGTCGAAGAGGCTGTACGGATGCGCGAGAAGAATATCGCGACCGATGTTTTGGCCGTGTCGATCGGCGTGGCGCAGGCGCAGGAGACGATCCGCACCGCGCTCGCCATGGGCGCCGACCGCGGCCTGCACATCCAGACCGATCAGGATTTGCAGCCGCTGGCGGTGGCGAAATTGCTGAAGGCGGTGGTCGAGGCCGAGAAGCCCGACATGGTGCTGATGGGCAAACAGGCCATCGACGGCGACAACAACGCGACGGGGCAGATGCTGGCGGCGCTGCTCGGCTGGCCGCAGGCGACGTTCGCCTCGAAAATCGAAATCGACGGCAAGAAGGCGCGCGTGACGCGCGAAGTCGACGGCGGTTTGCAGACCATCGAGGTCGATCTGCCGGCCGTGATCACCACCGATCTGCGTTTGAATGAGCCGCGCTATGCGTCGCTCCCCAACATCATGAAGGCGCGCAAGAAGACCATCGAGGCCAAACAGGCGGCCGATTACGGCGTCGACATCGCGCCGCGGCTTGAAGTGGTGAAGGTTTCCGAACCGGCAAAACGCAAGGGCGGCGTGAAGGTGGAATCGGCCGCCGAGCTGGTGGCGAAGCTGCGCGATGAAGCGAGGGTCATCTGATGGCCGTCCTCGTCCTTGCCGATCACGACAACACGCACGTTCGCGACACGACGCACAAAGCGGTGACCGCGGCGCAGAAACTGTCGTCCGATGTCGATGTGCTGTTGCTTGGCGCGAATGTGCGCGCGCTTTCGAGCACGGCGGCGAAGATCGCCGGCGTGCGTAAGGTTCTTATCTCCGACTCGGACGCGCTTGCGCACGAAATCGCCGAAGCCTCTCAGGCCGTGGTGGTGCCGCTGATGGCCAACTATGACGCGGTGCTGTCGCCCGCGACCTCGGCCGGCAAGGACGCCATGCCGCGCATCGCGGCGCTGCTCGACGTGGCACAGATTTCCGACATCGTCGATGTCGTCGATGCGCACACATTCACGCGTCCCATCTATGCCGGCAACGCGATGGAGACGGTGCGTTCGAAGGACGCGAAGAAAGTCATCACCATCCGCACCACAATGTTCGCCGCGGCGGGCGAGGGCGGTAACGCCTCGATCGAATCCATCACTGCGCCACCCGCGCCAGCCAACGTACGCTTCGTCTCGGAAGAAATCGTGAAATCCGCGCGTCCTGAATTGTCGGGCGCCAAGATTGTCGTCTCAGGTGGCCGCGCCGTCGGTTCGGCCGATGAGTTCAAGGCGGTTATCGAAAAACTCGCCGACAGCCTCGGCGCCGCCGTTGGCGCTTCGCGCGCCGCGGTCGATGCCGGCTACGCGCCCAACGACTATCAGGTCGGCCAGACCGGCAAGGTGGTGGCGCCCGATCTTTACATCGCGGTCGGCATCTCCGGCGCCATCCAGCATCTCGCCGGCATGAAGGATTCCAAGGTCATCGTCGCCATCAACAAGGATGCGGAGGCGCCGATCTTCCAGATCGCCGATTACGGCCTCGTCGGCGACTACAAGAAAATCGTGCCCGAACTCATCGACGCGCTCGGGAAGAAATAGGGCGAACCAATGCCTGCCACGTTCAATGAAAGCGACATCAAATACGGCCTTGCCGGGATCATCGCCGACAAGACCGCAATCTCCGAAGTGGTCGAAGAGACCAACTCGCTGACATATCGCGGCTATGCGGTGCAGGATCTGTCGGCGCATTGCCGGTTCGAAGAGGCCGCCTACCTGCTCCTGTGCGGCGAACTGCCGACAAAGGCACAGCTCGACGCGTTCAACAAACAGGAACAGTCGCTGCGCGCGATCCCCAACAACGTGCAAGACGTGATCCTGGCGTCGGGCGAAGCACATCCGATGGACGTCCTACGCACGGCAGTCTCGATGATCGGCGTCGACGACAACATGACCGCCGATATGTCGGATGCGGCGATGCACCAGAAAGCGATGAACCTGCTCGCCAAGATTCCGACGGCAGTTGCGCTCGATTTCCGCCGCCGCCATAAGAAGCACGCGGTGGCACCGCGCGCCGACTTCGGCTTCTCCGAGAACTTTTTCCACATGTGTTTCGAGAAGGTTCCGGCGCCGGAGATCATCAGGGCGTTCGACATTTCGCTGATTCTCTACGCCGAGCATAGCTTCAACGCGTCCACCTTCACCGCGCGCACCATCACGTCATCGATGTCGGACATGTATTCGGCCGTCGTCGGCGCGATCGGCTCGCTGAAGGGGCCACTGCACGGCGGCGCCAACGAAGCCGTGATGGACATGCTGCTCGAGATCAAGGACCCGGCGAAGGCCGAGAAATGGATGCTCGATGGTCTCGCGTCCAAACGCAAGATCATGGGCTTCGGCCACCGCGTCTATCGCCACGGTGACAGCCGCGTACCGACCATGACCAAGGCGTTTCACGATGTCGCGCGCATCCACAACCGGCCCGATCTGGTAACGATGTCGGATACACTCGCGCGCGTGATGCTCGAGAAGAAGAACATCTATCCCAATCTCGATTTCCCATCGGGGCCGACCTACTACCTGATGGGTTTCGACACGGCGATGTTCACGCCCATCTTCGTGATGAGCCGCATCACCGGCTGGTGTGCGCACGTAATGGAACAGCAGGCCAACAACAAATTGATCCGGCCGTTGTCCGCCTATGTCGGTCCGAAGCAGCGGCCTGTGCCGCCGATGGAGCGACGCTAGATGGTCGTGCACGAAGTCCGCGCCCATAAAGAGAAAGAACGCCTGCCGCGCGAACAACAACTGGCGTGGAAAATCGCCGAGGTCGCCGCCGATCCCGTCGGTGTCGATGCCGACGTCGCCGAAATGATCGGCAGCCGCATCATAGACAACGCCTCGGTCGCGTCTGCTTCGCTGAACCGCCATCCGGTGATGACGGCGCGGGCGCAGGCGATAGCGCATCCGCGTGGCGACGGCGCGCTGGTGTTCGGCGTGTCCGACACGCGTGTCGAATGCGAATGGGCGGCATGGGCCAACGGCGTCGCCGTGCGCGAGCTGGATTTCCACGACACGTTCCTCGCGGCCGAATATTCGCACCCCGGCGACAACATTCCGCCGATCCTCGCCGTGGCGCAGGCGTTGGGCAAAGGCGGCAAGGATTTGGTGCGCGCGCTGGCGACGGGTTACGAAATCCAGGTCGCGCTGGTGAAGGGCATCTGCCTGCACGAGCACAAGATCGACCACGTCGCGCATCTGGGCCCGTCGGCCGCCGCCGGCATCGGCACGCTGCTGAACCTGCCAACCGAGATCATCTATCAGGCGGTGCAACAGGCGCTACACGTGACGACGGCGACGCGCCAGTCGCGCAAGGGCGAAATCTCCAGCTGGAAGGCGTTCGCCCCTGCGCACGCCGGCAAGCTCGCTATCGAATCCGTCGACCGCGCCATGCGCGGTGAGGGTGCGCCGTCGCCAATCTACGAAGGCGAAGACGGCGTCATCGCTTGGATGCTGGGCCGGTGGGAGGCACGTTATTCCGTGCCGCTGCCGGGCAAAGGCGAAAGCAAGCGTCAGATCCTCGACACCTATACGAAACAACACTCCGCCGAATATCAGAGTCAGGCGCCCATCGATCTGGCCCGCAAGATCGGCAAGCAGATCGCGGACAAGACCGGCGGCAACTGGGACAAGGTGAAAGACATCCTGTTCCGCACATCGCACCACACGCATTACGTGATCGGCACCGGCGCCAACGATCCGCAGAAAATGGACCCGAAGGCGAGCCGCGAAACGCTCGACCATTCGATCATGTACATCCTTGCGGTCGCTCTCCAGGACCAGAACTGGCACCACGTGCGTTCCTACGCGCCGGAGCGCGCGCGACGCGAAGACACCGTGCGGCTGTGGCACAAAATTCGTACCGAAGAGGACAAACGCTGGACCGAACGCTACCACTCGCGCGATCCCAACAAGCTCGCGTTCGGTGGTGAGCTGATCGTCACGCTGGACGACGGCACGGTGATCCGGGACGAAATTGCGCTGGCCGATGCGCATCCGCACGGCGCGCATCCGTTCAAGCGTCCGGAATATGTTGGCAAGTTCCACACGTTGACCGAAGACATCATCGATGCGGGCGAGCAGAAGCGGTTTCTCACGGCGGTCGACCGGCTGGGCGATTTGCGCGCGGGCGAACTCGGCGCGTTGAATGTGGCCGCCGCGGCGGGCAAACTCAAAGAGAATCCCGCCAAGGGAATCTTCTGATGCTGTTTTCCAAGCTGAACGCGGCCGAGAAGCGCGCCAATTTCCGCAAGGCGCTTGCGACGGGTAAGCTGTTGCAGTTCCCGGGTGCAATCTCGCCGCTGTCGGCCCTGGAAATCCAGCGTCAGCAATTCGATGGCGTCTACATCTCGGGCGCGGTGCTGTCCGCCGATCTTGGATTGCCGGACATCGGTCTGACGACTCTCACGGAGGTTTCCGGCCGTGCCGAACAGATCGCGCGAGTGGTCGATCTGCCGTCGATTGTCGATTCCGACACCGGATTCGGTGAACCGATGAGCGCGGCGCGCACCATCCGCACGCTCGAAGAGCGCGGTCTTGCCGGGACGCATCTGGAGGATCAGATCAATCCAAAACGTTGCGGCCACCTCGACAACAAATTGCTGGCGACGCGCGACGACATGGTACGGCGGCTGAAGGCGGCCGTGGGCGCGCGGCGCGATCCGAATTTCCTGATCATCGCGCGCACCGACGCGCGCGGCGTCGAGGGATTGGATGCCGCCATCGACCGGGCCAAGGCGTATGCCGATGCCGGCGCCGACATGATCTTCCCGGAGGCGATGAAAGACGAGACCGACTTCGCCGCCATGCGCAAGGCGGTGAAGGTGCCGCTGCTCGCCAACATGACCGAGTTCGGCAAATCGCGCCTGTTCTCGAAGCAGGAGCTTACCGACCTTGGCTACAATCTGGTGATCTATCCAGTCACCTTGCTGCGGCTGGCCATGGGTGCGGCCATCGACGGCTTGCACGCGATCAAATCATCCGGCTCGCAGGAGCCCGTGGTGCCTCGCATGCAGACCCGCGCCGACCTATATGAGTTGTTGCGGTACAAGGATTACGAGACCTTCGATTCCGACGTGTTCAATTTCCGGCTCTAGATCATGAGTGACGCTCCCGCGCGCGAGCGGATGGAATACGACGTCGTCATTGTCGGCGGCGGCCCGGCGGGCCTCGCCGCGGCGATCCGGCTCAAGCACTTGGCGGCGGAGGCGGGCAGGGACGTGTCCGTTGCGCTGGTCGAGAAGGGCTCCGAGGTCGGCGCGCACATTCTGTCCGGCGCGATCATCGATCCCATTGGCATCAATGAATTGATCCCGGACTGGCAGGCCAAGGGCGCGCCGATCGACACGCCGGTGACCAAAGAATCGTTTCTGTTCCTGCTGAAGAACAATCACATCAACATTTCCTGGCTGCCGATGCCGCCGTTCATGCGCAACCACGGCAACTACGTCGCGTCGCTGGCCGATGTGTGCCGCTGGCTGGCCAAGCAGGCGGAGGAACTGGGCGTCGAGATTTATCCCGGCATGGCGGCGTCCGATGTCGTCATCGAAAACAACATCGTCATGGGCGTCGTCGCCGGCGTGTTCGGCGTCGCGCGCGACGGCTCGCACAAGCCCGACTATCAGCCCGGCGTGGAGTTACGCGGCAAATATGTGTTCTTCGCCGAGGGCGCGCGCGGCAGCCTCTCGAAACAGCTGATCCAGCATTACGTGCTCGGCGGGCGCGATCCGCAAAAATTCGGGATCGGCGTCAAAGAAATCTGGCAGCTGCCGGAGGACAAATTCCGCACGGGCTACATCGCCCACACCTTCGGCTGGCCGTTGGACAATCAAACCGGCGGCGGCAGTTTCATCTACCATTTCGGCGAGCGCTATCTGGCGATCGGGCTGGTGGTACATCTCAATTACAAGAATCCCTATCTGCACCCGTTCCACGAATTCCAGCGCTTCAAGCAGCATCCTTCGATCCGGCCGATGCTCGAGGGCGGCACGCGCGTGTCGTACGGCGCGCGCGCGATCACCGAGGGCGGCTATCAGTCGGTGCCGAAGCTGACGTTCCCCGGTGGCGCGCTCATCGGCTGCGCGGCGGGCTTCGTGAATGTCGCCCGCATCAAGGGCAGCCACAACGCGATGAAGACCGGCATGTTGGCGGCGGAGGCCGCCTTCGCTGCGATCGGCGCGGGTCGCGCGCACGACGAACTGTTCGAATACCAACAGGCCTATGACCGGTCCTGGGTGAAGCGCGAGCTTCGCCTGGTGCGCAATGTCAAACCTTTGTGGACGAAATTCGGCACGGTCATAGGCGTGGCGCTGGCCGGCTTCGACATGTGGGTGACGAAACTTACCGGCGGGTTCTCGTTCTTCGGCACGATGCGGCACAAAAAGACCGACGCCGCGTCCACCGAACTCGCCAAGGACCACAGGCCGATCGTCTATCCCAAGCCCGACGGCGTGATCAGTTTCGACCTGTTGTCATCGGTGTACATCTCCAACACCAATCACGAGGAAAATCAGCCGTCGCATCTGAAATTGAAAGATCCGACGGCGCCCATCCACCTCAACCTGCCGCTCTACGACGAGCCGGCGCAGCGTTACTGCCCCGCGGGCGTCTATGAGGTGGTGCGCGATGCAGACGGGCACAATCCGCGCTTCGTGATCAACGCGCAGAACTGCGTCCACTGCAAAACGTGCGATATCAAGGATCCGGCGCAGAACATCATTTGGACGACGCCCGAAGGCGGCGGGGGCCCGAACTATCCCAATATGTAAGAACCGCGGGAGGCCAGAATTCGAAAGCCGGAGTGGGTGCGCTCCGGCTTCCGAGTTCCGGCTTCTTAGAGCCGGTTACGCCGCCACCACCGTGGGGTGGTGTGCCGTCAACACGGAGAGCTGCGGGTGCGTGCCCGCGTCCTCCATCTTGCGCGCTTCGGCCTCGAGGTCGGCCGCCGCGCGCCACATTTTCGCGGCGTAATCGGGGTTTTCGGTTTCGCCCGCCCAGCCGCGGCATTGCGCGGCCAGGATTCTGAGCTGGGCTGTTTTTCGCGCGGTCGTGATCATGATGCACTTCGTAATGTTGACGGCAAAGGCGAAAATGCGCGCGGCAATTCCGGGTTGCGCGCCCGCGCACCAATGTCGGTGGACTACCTAACGAACGGTAACCACCTTGCGGCGAACACACGCATAAGTCGCGGCAAACGCCCGGAAAATTCTCGCTATCGTCCGTATGCTGACTACTGCGCGTAGACGTATTTCCCGTTGGTCCACACATACATCACATAGGCGCGCGAGGTGACGTCGCCCTTCGCGGTGAAGCCCAGCTGGCCCAGCACGGTCGCGAACTGGTTCGCGTGCAACGCCGCCGTCACCTTGGCGCCGTCGGTCGTGCCCGCCTTGGCCACCGCGTCGGCCCACGCCTGGATCGCCGCATAGGTGTACAGCGTGTACGCCTCCGGCTCGTAGCCGGCGTCACGGAACGCCTTCACCAGCGCCGCATTGTTCGGGTCCAACCGCGGATCGGGCCCGAACGTCAGCAACGTGCCTTCGCCGGCCGGGCCGGTGATCGACCAGAACTCCTGCGTCACCAAACTGTCGCCGCCGATCAGTTTCGTCGTCATCTGCTGTTCGCGCATCTGGCGGATGATCAGGCCGGCTTCGGAATGGTAGCCGCCAAAATAGACGTAATCGACATTGGCCTGCTTCAGGCGCGTCACCAGCGACGAGTAATCCTTTTCACCGGCGGTGATGGTTTCGTTCATCACCTCATGGATGCCTTTGGCGTTCGCCGCGACGCGGAACTGATCGGCCAGGTCCTTGCCGTAGGTCGAGCGGTCGTCGACGATGGCGATGCGCGCCTGCGGAAAATGCTCGGCCACATAGGCCGCCGAGATCGGACCCTGCGCGTCGTTGCGGCCGCAGACGCGGAACACGTTCGGCAATTTGCGGTCGGTGAATTCCGGCGCGGTCGAGGCCGGCGAGATCATCGGGATGCCCGCTTCCTGGTACACGTCCGACGCCGGGATCGACGAGCCCGAGCAGTAATGGCCGGCGATCAGCGCCGCGCCCTGCGAAACCATGTCGTTGGCCACCGACACCGCCTGCTTCGGATCGCAGGCATCGTCGCCAATGATGAGGCGCAGCTGCTTGCCCATTACGCCGCCATGGGCGTTGATGTCGGCCACCGCGCGCTCGGCGCCGTGCTTGAACTGCTCGCCGAACACCGCGTAGTTGCCGGTCATCGGGCCGACGGCGGCGATGACGATCTCGTTGGATTCACCACCGCCGCCGCAGGACGACAGTCCCGTCCCCAGCGCGATGGCGGCGACGGCGGCAATGGCGGCAAAGCGGCGCGAAAATACGGTCACGGGAATCCCCCTCGATTGGCGTCCACATAAGGTGCGGGCGCCGACAATACCGGCTTGGGCACCACGGTCCAGCCCGTTGGGGGCCTCTGTGGCGACGGCATTGCTGTGAACCCACCTCCCCCTTCGCGGGGAGGTCGATCCGCGGAGCGGACGCAGTCGCGCAGCGGATCGGGTGGGGGGAATCCCACGCATCCCCCCACCCGACGTTTCTCGCGTTCGCTCGAAACGTCGACCTCCCCGCGCAGGGGGAGGTAAGCTCAAATTCAAACTCCATCGCTTCACCACCTACCAATGCCTCCAGCTCCGCGGTGCACCATGCACCCGGAGGTTTGATTCCAGCGTACCCTCGCGCGAGCGAGGGACGGTGCGGAGCGCCGCAACAGCGGGCTACGCAAACGCGATCGCAAAGGAAGCACCGTCGCCGGCGCTCCGCACCGCGGCGATTTGTGGCCCGAGGCGGCGCGTGCCCTACTTCCGTGGTGCCCCGGGATTTCACCGGCGAGACCATGGGGATCCGCGTGGAGTTGACCCGGCCGGATCCAAAACACAAACCCAACGGTCGTACGCTGCCACCCGCCCCCCTGTCGGGGGTTGCGCATGACAGAGCGAGCCGCCTCTGCCTTCGCGCCCGATGCGAAGCGGCTTGCGAATTCCGCTCCGCGTCTGCTGCCCCGGACCGTGAGCTCCGGAGCGGCGCGAACGCCGGCCCTGGACCGCTGTGCCACGGTGCGCACCGCGCCCTCGCTGTCCAGGGCATCAGTACATATAGAGAACATAAATAGGATAGTCAAGCCTATATCAGTAAAAAGTCCTCTATTTGGTCAAGATGCTGATCATGCTCATAATTCTACCTTCTAAGTGCTCCGTTATCTGGCGCCTGTCAGCCGCTGGAGCGCGTCGCGAAGCACGGCCGCCCCGTAGTCCGCATTCATGTGCGCGTGGTCGTCATCGCGGCCGGCCGTCAGATGAAGGCCGCCGGTTGCGTAGCCGCGGCTGGTGGTGAGCGGCGTGGCGAGCGTGTCCGACGGTTGCGGAAAATATTGCGCACCGAATTCACGGGCGAACGCGTCACACGCCGCGTGAAACACGGACGCCACGACTTCGCCCTGCTTCCGATGGCGCAACGCGCTGAGCCGTCCAAGATCGTCGCCGTCGCGCGGCATGGGCGCGGCGATCAGCACGACGGGCACGCGCGCGATCTCGCCGATCTTTGCAATCAGCGCGGCGGCCGGTGTGTCGCGCAACACCGCGACAACCGCATCGCGCCAGGCCGACTCCGACGCCGGCCAGCGCCTATCTTCGCCTGTATCGCGCACGTTGCGCCGCGCGCCGACCGCGCGATGGACGCTACACCTGAGACCGCACACCAGATAGGCGTCGTAGTCGCCGGCGATTGCCGTGCGGCCTTCGGCACCCTTGGCGAGGCTCTTTTCTAGCCGCTTGTTGCCGGGCGCGAGCGCGCCTTCAACAGCGACCAATTCGGGAATGCGGTTGGTGCTGGCGGGAAAGAAATCGGCGGCGACTTCGGGAAACGACGGCGCCGCGGATTTCCAACCCTGTTTCAACGCCACGACGTGCGATCCGCCGGCGACACAGATGCGCATCATTCGCGTGCGGAATCGAGGACCGCGTCGCAGTGCGCTTGCTCACGCGCGCGACGCGCGCGCCGACGCGGCCTTGTTTCGCCCACGCCACCGGAAAGCGAATCCATGCCGTGCGCGGCGAGGAATGGCGCCATCGCCAGCGCGAGGCCGGCGGTGCTGACGGTGCGCCGGTTGGCTTCGAATGCCTTGCGTGCCGGCGCAGCGGCGACGATCTCGTATAGCGGATAGTAGTCGGCGTCGTCGCCTTCGGTGCGCAATTGCGCGGCGGCCGCCCGCAGCACCGATTTGGAATACGTGGTGGCCGTGAGCACGTGCTCGCCGCTTGCCGTCGCGGTCAGCGGCACCGGCGACACCACGAACAGAAAATGGATGCCGGGCCTTTCGCGGCGCGCGATCGCCATGACGTCGCGAAGGTCGTGGTGGACTTCGGCGAACGTGAAATTGTGGAAGACGTGGACGGCCGGATCGTATTCACCGGAGGCATTGGCGTAGACGGCGCCCGTGGCGCGGTGGGTCCACGCTTCGGTGAGGCCGAGCACGATCAGGAACATGTCGGCGCCCCGTAAGGCAGAGATCAGCGCGTTGTCCGGTTCATGGCACATCTGGAGCATCCGCCGCGGCGTGTTGGCGTCGGCGGTCACGGCGATCGGGGAAAACCCGTGCTCGCGCAGCGCATCGGCGACGGGTGCGGCAAAGCACGTTCCGGCGACGGCGATGCGCATCTCGCGCGCGACCGGAAATTTCGGCCGGTAAAGATCGCGAAGGTCGTTCTGCTGGACTACTCCGGTGCGCCAGAAGGCGCGCGGCGGCAAATTCTCGTATGGCGAATGCGTGCTCAAAATGCAGCCCCTATATGCCGACCATTATATTTCCCTCTCCCCCATCGGGGGAGAGGGATAAAGGGAGAGGGGGCGGATGCAGCGCAACTGCTCCCGCACTATCTTGAATGTTCGGAATCCCCCCTCTCCCCCGGCCCCTCTCCCCCCTGCAGGGGCGAGGGGAGCTCAGTGGATCGCTTCGGTCTTCGGCGCTGACCGCCCTTCCAGATACGCCGATTGCACGTCCGGGTTCTTCAACAGCTCCGCGCCGGTGCCCGACATCGTGATCTTTCCGTTCACCAGAATGTATCCGCGGTGCGCGAGCTTCAGCGCCTGAAACGCGTTCTGCTCGATCAGGAACACGGTGACGCCGTCCTTGTTGATCGCGGCGATGGTGTCGAACACCTGCCGCACGATCAGCGGCGCCAGACCCAGCGACGGTTCATCCAATAACAACATGCGCGGGCGCGACATCAGCGCGCGCGCGATCGCCAGCATCTGTTGCTCGCCGCCACTGAGCGTTCCACCGCGCTGGTTCAGCCGGTCCTTGAGGATCGGGAACAGCGCGACCACGCGTTCGAGATCGGACGGAAAATATTTCGGATCGCAGGCGAGCGCGCCCATCTTCAGATTGTCCGCTACCGTCATGCGCGGAAAGATGTGCCGCCCCTCGGGCGCGTGCGCGATGCCGCGGCGCACCATCTCGCAGGTGCGGAGTTGCGTGATGTCCTCGCCGTCGAAGGTGATGGAGCCGCCGCGTGCGCGCGGCTTGCCGCAGATCGTCATCAACAGCGTGGTCTTGCCCGCGCCGTTGGCGCCGATCAGCGTGACGATCTCGCCGGAGCCGACATCGACGTCGAGATGGTCGAGAACTTCGACCGCGCCGTAGCCGGAACAAAGGCCGCGAATGGTCAGCATGGGGACAACCTCTTCCCTCCCCTGAAAGGGGAGGGTCGGATCGCCCGGAGCGCAGCGACGAGGCGATCCGGGGAGGGGTCATGCGATATCGTGGGAAGTGACCCCCACCCGGCGCGCTGCGCGCGCCGACCTCCCCCTTGCAGGGGGAGGAAGACGGCGGTTGCGCCGATCGAACCCATCACGCCGCGCCTTTCGCGTCGGCGGGGTCTTCGGTGCCCAGATACGCCGCGATCACTTTCGGATTGGCGCGTACTTCGGCGGGCGTCCCGTCGGCCAACAGCGCGCCGTGATCCAGCACCACGATATGGTCCGACAGGCGCATCACCACGCCCATGTCGTGTTCGATCAGCAGCACGGAAATCCCCAGCTCCTCGCGGATCGACAGGATCAGATCGCCGAGTTCGGAATCCTCCCGCGGGTTCAATCCGGCCGCCGGTTCGTCGAGGCACAGGATCGACGGCTGCGCGCACATCGCGCGCGCGATCTCGACCATGCGCTGCGCGCCGTAGGGTAGGCTGCCGGCGGCGGCATCGGCCATGTTGGTAAGATGAATACGGTCGAGCCAATATTTCGCGCGGTCGAGCGCGATCTTCTGCGCCTTGCGATAAGACGCGAGGTTGAACAGCCCGGCCACCGAGAACGCCGACGCGCGCATCAACTCGGTGTGCTGCGCCACGATCAGGTTTTCCAGCACGCTCATGCCGTGGAACAGGCGGATGTTCTGGAACGTGCGCACGACATGGGCCTCGCGCGAGATGCGATAGCCCGGCATCTTTTCCAGCGCGAACTGTTTGCCGTCGTTCAGAGTGAGATTCATCGTCCCCGACGTCGGCGAATAGAATCCGTTGATGCAGTTGAACACCGTGGTCTTGCCGGCGCCGTTTGGGCCGATGATCGCGGTGATTTCTTTTGGCCGCGCGGTGAACGACAGATCGTGCACGGCGAGCAAGCCGCCGAAGCGCATGGTCAGTTTGTCGACGACGAGCTGCGCAGTCATGCCGGTTTCACCTCCGGCAATCTCACCGTCGGTGAACGCTGCGCCAGCAACCCCTGCGGCCGCCACAGCATGATCAGGACCATGGCGCCGCCGAACGCGAGCATGCGGTATTGCTCGAGGTCGCGGAACCATTCGGGGAGCCCAACGAGAATGATCGCCGCCAGCACGATACCCACCAGCGAACCCATGCCGCCGAGCACGACGATGGCGAGAATGATCGCGGACTCGAGGAAGGTGAACGATTCCGGCGAGATGAATCCCTGCCGCGTGGCGAAGAACGATCCGGCAAGACCCGCAAACGACGCCCCCAGCGCGAACGCCGACAGTTTGATCGTCGTCGGATTGATGCCGAGGGAGCGGCAGGCGATTTCGTCTTCGCGCAGCGCTTCCCAGGCGCGGCCGATCGGCAATTTACGGATGCGCGATGTGAACCACGCGGCCAGCACGACGAGCGCCACGATCACGTAATACAGAAAATAAATCCGGTGCGACGGCGAAAACGGAATGCCGAAGAATTGCGAGAAGGTCACGCCGCCCGCCGCGCCCGCCGCGAACGGCAAACCGAAAAACGACGGCCGCGGAATGCCGGTGATGCCGTTGGGGCCTCCGGTTAAGGACTGCCAGTTGATCAGGATGATGCGCACGATCTGGCCAAAACCGAGCGTGACGATAGCGAGATAATCGCCGCGCAATCTGAGGATCGGCGTGCCGATGAGAAGGCCCGCGCCGGCCGCGAACAATCCGGCAAGCGGCAGGCAGATCCAGAATGAGAGACCGAAATGTTGCGCCAGCAGCGCGTACGAATACGCGCCCACCGCATAGAAAGCGACGTATCCGAGATCGAGGAGGCCCGCGAGACCGACCGTGATGTTCAGCCCGACGCCCAGCATCACGTAGATGAGAATGAGCGTGCCCTTGTCGACGATGTTGCGGTCGGTGACGAAGGGCAGGATCACGGCCAGCGCGAGCAATGCGTACGCGGCGTATCGTTGCCCCTGACCGGCGGTCGGTTTGTACAGCGCGAGACGCGAATGGTGTTTCGGCTTTGGCCGGTGCGCGTACGCCGCGTACGCGATCAGCACGATCAGGCGCCCCGCGAACACGAGGCCGGCGGCCCACGCGACCAGGCTGAAACGGTAGCCGAGGGTCAAACCTTCGGCGGCATCAATCAACCGGAAACCCAGCATCGGCAAGGCCAACAGCGCGGCGATGACCGCCGCGGCCAACGCATCGGCGACCATCGCGACAATGGGATTTTTTCTGAGGGCTGCAGGGGCGAAGGGCGTGCTCATGCAGCGGACCCTTCCTCCGCCTGAAAGGGGGAGGTCGGCGTGCGCGAGCACGCCGGATGGGGGTCATTGTGCGCCGCGATGACCCCTCCCCGAATTGGCCTGCGGCCAATTCGTCCCTCCCCTTTCAGGGGAGGGTAGAAGGTGGGTGTCGCATCCGCGCCAGCCACCGCTACACCTTCTCGATCTCAGGGCGGCCCAGTAATCCCGTCGGCCGCACGATCAGGACCAGCACCAGCACCGAGAATACCGCGACGTCCTTGTAGGCGATGGGTCCGTAACCGGACCACAGCGCCTCGATAATGCCGATCAGGAACCCGCCCAGGACCGCGCCCGGGATCGACCCGATGCCGCCCAGCACCGCGGCGGTGAACGCTTTGATGCCGGCGAGAAAGCCGATGTAGAAATCGATCACGCCGTAATACAGCATCACCATGAATCCGGCGACCGCGGCCAGCGCGGCGCCGATGATGAAGGTGATCGAGATGGTGCGGTCAACATCGACGCCGGCCAGCGCCGCCATCGTCTGGTCCTGCTCGCAGGCGCGCTGCGCGCGGCCCAACGGCGTCGCCTGGATGACCCAGGTGAGGAGAATCATCAACGCCGCCGTCAGCGCGATCACGATCAACTGCATGAAACTGATGGTGACGTGGAATTTGCCGGTCGAGGCGAGATCGAAGCCGCCCTGGATCACCGGCTGGATCGATTTCGAACGCGCGCCCTGCGCGATCTGCACGTAGTTCTGCAACACGATCGACATGCCGATGGCCGAGATTAAGGGCGCCAGCCGCGTCGACCCGCGCAAAGGGCGATAGGCGATGCGCTCGACCGTCCAGCCGTAAATAGCGGTGAACACCATGGCGACGATGAGAACGATCAGTAGCACCAGCGGAATCCAGGTGATGCCCAGCACGCCCATCAGGAGAAACACGATCAGGGAAATGAACGCGCCGACCATATAGATGTCGCCATGCGCGAAATTGATCATGCCGACGATGCCGTACACCATCGTATATCCAACCGCGATAAGCCCGTAGATGGCGCCCAGGCTGACGCCGTTGATCAATTGCTGAAGGAAATAATCCATGCCCCGCCGCGGTTTGCCCAATGGCGGGCGCAAACTGCCATTGTGACGGCGCGGCGACAAGCGCATCGTTCCTGCTACACTGACGCGTCTCTTCGGGGGTTGAGATGATGCGTACGAAGCTGGAACTCTGGACCATTCTGTTCGTGGCCTGTCTGGCCGCGCATGGTGCACGCGCCGATTCATCGCAGGACGAGGCCTGCGCCACCGCGAGCGGCGAAGCCCAGGTGGCGGGGTGCACCGCCGCGCTGCTGAGCCGTGACCCCAACGGATCCGAAGCCGCGCGCATACTCGCGACGCGTGGCGGCGCTTACACGTTCTTGCACAAATACGATCTGGCGCTGGCGGACTTGAACCGTGCGCTGGAAATCACGCCGAGCCTGATCGAGGCGCGGGCGAACCGTGGCGCGCTTTTCCTCATGCAGCATCGCTATGAAGAGGCGCTCAAGGAGTTCGACTACGTCATCAAATACGATTCCCGCATCTACGCGGCGGTCGTCGACCGCGCCACCGCCCACATCGTGCTGGGCCATCTGGCGCTGGCGTTGAAGGACGCGGACGCGGCGATCGTGTTGCGCCCGCAACGTGCGAGCGCGTTTCGGGTGCGCGCCACCATCCATTATCTGAAGGGCGAATATGCCGAAGGCGAGGCCGACCTCGCGCGCGCGGTGCGGCTTTCGCCCGACGACACCGACAACAACAACCGCAACGAATACACCGATATGAATATCCATTGCTGGTCGCTGGCGATGCAGAATCGCGAACTCGAAAAGGCACTGTCCGAGTGCGACAAGGCCGTAGCGCTCGCGCCGAACAACGCGTCGGTCTTGGATTCGCGCGGCCTCGTCTATTTCCGGCTTGCCCGCTTCGACGAGGCGGTTAAGGACTTCGACGCAGCTCTCGCGGCCGATCCGGACATGGCGCCGTCCCTGTACGTGCGCGGTATCATCAAGCGGCAACGGCACGATACGTCGGGCGACGCCGATATCGCCGCCGCTAGAGCGATCTGGCCAAGCATCGACCAGCTTTTCGCGCACGGCGGCATCAAGGCGGACATGTAATGTCGATCCGGTGGATGAAGCGCATTCCGGGTGTGTTACTCGCGGGTGTTGTGTTCGCACTCGCGGCGCTGCCTGCGCGAGCGGTAAGCGCCACGCCGTCCGCGGCGTCGACGGCCGATCTGACCGCGCTGCTTGAGGCATGCCGGCAGGCGGTGGGTGAGGGGCGCCATGCGGTGTGCAGCCGCGTGATCGAGGCGTGCGAGAAAGCGCCGTGCAACACCGCCGAAACATTGACACTGCGCGGCACCGCCTATTCGGCGATGGCGTCCTATCGCGAAGCGTTGGCCGATCTCAACAAGGCTCTTTCTCTCAAACCCGATTTCGCGCCGGCCCTCGCCGAACGTGGAAATGTCTACACGTGGCTCGATCAGCTTCCGCTTGCGCTCGCCGATCTCAACCGTTCCATCGAACTCGATCCCAATGTCGCCGGCTCGTACATCGATCGCGGCGGTGCCCATCTGCAGTTGGGCGAAAAAGAGGCGGCACTGAGCGATTTCATCAAGGCGCTCGCGCTCGACCCCGACAATCAATACGCCATTCTGGATCGGGGACTCGTGTACTCACAGATGGGGCGCTATGACGATTCATTGCGCGATCTCGACCGCGCCATCCAGCAACATCCCGACTGCACGTCGTGCCTGGTGAATCGCGCGAACACCTATCATCTGAAGGCGACGGAGTGAGCGCGCTGCGCGACATCGACCGCGCGATCGCTCTCGGCGACAAGAATCCCGGCGCCTTCTTCTTGCGCGGTTTGATCCGTTACGAGAAGGGCGACATGACCGCTGCCGTGACCGACTTCGACAGTGCGCTGGCGCTTACCCCGAAACTGGCGATCGGCTTGGCGTTCCGCGGGTACGCGAAGCTCAAGCTCGGAGACAAGGCTGGCTACGAGGACATCAAGGCCGCACGGCAACTCGATCCCCGGCTGCCCGCAGCAGACGCGCAACCCTAGTCTGCAATGACAACAGCGCGGCGACCCTTGGCGGCGGTTGCACGCGTGCTACTCTGCGCGCGGGGGGATGACCATGAACACCGCACGACATTGGCGCACCGCGTTTGCCGCGGGCATTTTGGGCGCGGTTGCTTTCACAACCAGCGCCGCGTTGCCTGCGCGGGCGGACAGCATCGACGAAGACCTGAAGGACTGCGCAACCCGCATATCGCCGGGCTCGCGTCTCGACGCCTGCACCGACGTGATCGAGGCGACGCACGGGGAGGGCCATCGCGCGACGCTGGGCTACATCTTCCGCGGCAACGCGCACATGGACCGCAACGAATTCGACGACGCCATCACCGATTTCACGCACGCGACAGAGGTCGAGCCCAATTATGCCGGCGGCTATATGTGGCGTTGTGTGGCGTGGGCACGCAAGAACGACCGTGAGCACGCCGTCGCGGATTGCGACCGCGCGGTCGAACTGAAGCCGGATGGCGGCGCGATCTTCTATACGCGGGCCAAAATGCGTTCGCGCTTCGGCGACAATGACGGCGCGATGGCCGATTACAACCGCGCCATCGAACTCGATCCACGCGACGCCGCCGCGCTGGCCGCGCGCGGGGGCCTGCACGTCAATCGCGATGAATACGAACTGGCGCTGGCCGACCTTGATCGTTCGTTGGGCATACGGCCGAACAGCTCACAGGCGCGTTACGATCGCGGCATCGCGCTGGGCATGCTGCACCGGGACCGCGACGCCATTCCCGATTTCGACCAGGCAATCGCGCTGGAGCCGGGCTTCATCGAGGCGTATCTCGGACGCGCGCTCGCGCGCAACCGCGGCGGCGACCATGACGCTGCGCTCGCCGATGTGGCGAAGGCGATGCGCATCGATGCCAAGTCGGCGCAGGCGTTCCAGGTGCGCGCGCTGATCCGGCGGAGCAAGGGCGACATGGACGGCGCGCGGGAAGACGACGCGCGGGCGGCGGAATTGAAGGCGGAAAAAGACGCAGCGAGCGCGGCCGCGCCGCATTAGCAACGGCCAACGTTCTGACGGTCTACCTCCCCGCGTAGGGGGAGGTTTATTCGTGTGCTCTAACCTTCCGTCGGATGCCCTTCCGCGCGCCAGCGCAACATGCCGCCGTTGAGATTGGCGACGCGGTCGAAGCCGGCCTTGGTCAGCATCTCGGTGGCGCGCGCGCTCCGCGCGCCCGAACGGCACACGATCACCAGCGGCTTGTCCTTCGGGATCTCGCTGACGCGCGAAGACAGCGAGCCGAGTGGAATCAACTCGGCGCCTTCGATGTGGCCGAGCGGCCCGATGAATTCGTCGTCCTCGCGCACGTCAATGATGCGCACGTTCGGCGCGACCTTGGTCAGGCCGGCGGGATCGATCTCCCAGATGCCGGACGCGGCGAAGGTCAGCGGTGCCCAATCGGGATCTCTCATGGCGGCCTCATAATTCTCCGGCCGGCCGCATTGCAAATTCGCGGGCACGGCGATGTCGATCTGTTTCGGGTGCGGCAGACCCAGCGCGTTCATGTAGAACACGAAGTCGTCCTCGGTGCGGTTGCCGCCGAAGCGTGGGTTGTGTTTTTTCTCCTCGGCGACCGAGGTGACGGTCAGCCCGCGATAGTCGTGCGCGGGGTACAGGAGGCACGTGTCGGGCAGCGTGAAAATTTGCTCGTGCAGCGAACGCCACATCGTGTGCGCGTTACCCTGCTGGAAATCGGTGCGGCCGCAACCGCGGATCAGCAGGCAGTCGCCAGTGAACGCCATCGCGCCGCCATCCAGCACATAGGTGACGCAGCCATTGGTGTGGCCCGGCGTCGAACGCACGCTGATCGTGTGCGCGCCGAACTTCAGGGTGTCGCCGGCGCTTAGATAGCGGTCGGCGCCGTCCGCGCCGCTTTGCGCCGACAAACCGACGCGGCTGTGCGTGCGCTGACGGAGCAACGCTGCGCCCGTGACGTGGTCGGCGTGGACGTGCGTTTCCAACGTCCAGCCCAGCTTGAGGCCCAGCTCTTCCACCATGGCGCCGTCACGTCGGACGAGTTCGAACACGGGATCGATGAGCACGGCCTCGCGCGTGGCGGAATCCGCCAACAGGTAGGTGTAGGTCGACGACACCGCGTCAAACATCTGCCGGAAGATGAGCATAGGGCCACAAAAGTGCTTACCGGCCACATTATACAGGATTAATAACCGGCCGTGCGTGCAGATATGTCTCGCTACAAGCTGCAATAGATGAAACAGTCGCGTAGGTCCGGTGGTGGGCCGTCAGGGGGGATTTTCAGATGGCGACGATTACTGCCGGGGCCGTCGGCCTCGACATGCGGCTCGATTTTCTTCCGGACATTGGCGCGTCGACCGATGTGTCGCAGTCGTCCACCGAGGTGGTGGTCACCGGCCACTTCAGCGGCCTTGTTTATACGTTCGACGGCGTGAACTTCAGCGGCGACGACGGAACAGGATTTCCGACGGCGGGCACGATCCACTCGCTGACGATCACGACCGCAACGTCCGAATTGCGGGCCTCGATCACCGGCGCAAATCTCGACGTGGTGCAGTTCGGAAATTACGAAGCGAGCGACAATTTCGCCCGCTTGAGCCATGCGCTTTTCCGGCACGCCGACACCCTTACCGGCTCCGCCGCGAACGACTACCTCACGGGCTTCAGCGGTAACGACGACCTTTATGGGCTGGACGGCGTCGATGTGCTCAAGGGCAACCATGGGAATGACAACCTGTATGGCGGCGACGGCAGGGATACGTTGCATGGTGGTCCCGGCGACGACACGCTGGAGGGTGGCAACGGCCGAGACACCGCCGCTTACACCCAGAGTCCGTCCGGCGTAACCGTCGACCTTTCGATCGTAGGCCAGCAGGACACGGGCAGCCGCGGTCTGGACACTTTGATCTCGATCGAAAACCTTACCGGCGGCCATGGCGGCGACGTTTTCATCGACGACAGTGGCAACAATGTCCTCAAGGGCCGGGGAGGCGACGACTTACTGGAAGCCTATAACGGCGGAAAAGACGTTCTGCTTGCCGGTGACGGCGACGATTCCATCTTCATGAAGGGCAACCTCGCGGCCGCGGACAAGATTGATGGCGGCTCGGGCAACGACCGGGTTCAATTGTTCGGCGATTATACGGGCGCGCACGCGGTCGTGTTCGACGCCACGACCATGGTCAATGTCGAAACCCTGCAATTGCTCAACCATGGCCTCGGGTTTCCACACCTGTCGTACGATCTGACAAGTGACGACGCCACGGTCGGAAGCGGCGCGACACTTACGGTGGACGCATCGGTGGGTGGACCTAACAATTCTCCCGTCTCGTTTAATGGCTCCGCCGAAACTGACGGTTCGTTTGTCTTCATCGGTAACACTGGTGGCGATACCTTCGTCGGTGGAGCGCAGGGCGATTCTATCCGGGGCGGTGTGGGTGCGGATCACGCGACAGGCGGCGGCGGGGCGGACACATTTGTCTACAGCTCGGCGCACGATTCCGCGGGCGACTTCTGGGGCTACGACGTGATCCAGGCCTTCGATGCGAGCGCCGATAGGCTCGACGTAACCACCGGCGTGACAACGTTGAACTCGGCATCCGGCGCGGTTGACGACTCCGACTTCGACGGAACGCTCGGTACCGCGATCGGCGGCAGCCTCGTCGCAAACGGCGCCGTGTTGGTGACCGCCAGCGGCAGCGATCTGTCCGGTCACGTTTACGTCGTTGTCGACGGCGACGGCAACGCCACGTACAACGCCGGCGCCGACTACGTGATCGAGATCACGGGTTATTCGGGCACACTGGCCGTCGGGAATTTCATCTAGGCCGCGACGCGCATACATTGAGGGCTGCGGGCGAACAGACCATCGCCTATATAAACAGCCATGTCCGAGATCGACACATCCGCCGGTTCTGGCGCCGACGCCGCCGACGATGCCCTGAAGGGCACCGCGCGCATCGCCGCGTATGTGAAGAACCTGCCCGACGCGCCCGGCGTGTACCGCATGCTGAACGCGAAGGCCGAGGTGCTGTACGTCGGCAAGGCCGCGAGTTTGAAAAAACGCGTGACGGCCTACGCGAAAGAGGCCGGGCATTCCTACCGCATTGCGCGGATGATTTCGGAAACGTCCGCGATGATTTTCGTGCAGACGGCGTCGGAGATCGAGGCGCTGCTGCTGGAAGCCAACCTGATCAAGCGGCTGAAGCCGCGGTACAACGTCATCTTCCGCGACGACAAAAGTTTTCCCAACATCCTCTTACGCACCGATCACGATTATCCGCAGATCCTGAAACATCGCGGCGCGCGCAACACCAAAGGGTTCTATTACGGCCCGTTCGCGTCGGCCGGCGCGGTCAACACGACGCTGAACACGTTGCAGCGCGCGTTCCTGTTGCGCTCATGTTCGGATTCCGTGTTCTCCGGCCGCACGCGGCCGTGCCTGCTGCATCAGATCAAGCGCTGCTCAGCGCCGTGCACCGGCCGGATCGACCGCGAGGGTTACATCGCGCTGGTTGATCAGGCCGAGCATTTTCTGGAAGGCAAATCGCGCGTGGTGCAGGAAGACCTGGCGCGGCAGATGGAAGACGCTTCCGAGCACATGGAGTTCGAACGCGCCGCGGCGTTGCGCGACCGCATCCGTGCGATGAGTCAGATCGCCGCGCGGCAGGGAATCAATCCGTCCACCTTCACCGACGCCGACGTGTTCGCCATTCATCAGGAAGGCGGCGAGTCCTGCGTGCAAGTGTTCTTTTTCCGCGCGGGACAGAACTGGGGCAACCGGCCGTTCTTCCCCAAGCATGCGCGCGAGGTCGAGGCGCCCGACGTGCTGGGCCCTTTCCTCGCGCAGTTTTACGATTCGCATCCGCCGCCGCCGTTGATCCTGTTGTCGCACGACATCGCCGAGCGCGAATTGCTGTCGGACGCGCTGACCATGAAGGCCGACCGCAAGGTCGAGGTTGCGGTGCCGGCGCGCGGCGAAAAGCGCGAGATCGTGCAGCAGGCATGTTTCAACGCGCGGCAGCAATTGGCGCGCGAGCAGGCGGAGAATGCATCGCAGCGCGCGCTGTTGTCCGGCGTGCAGGAAACCTTCGCGCTGGAACAGCCGCCGAAGCGCATCGAGGTGTACGACAACTCGCACATCCAGGGCTCGAGCGCGGTCGGCGCGATGATCGTGGCGGGGCCGGAGGGATTTCAGAAATCCGAATATCGCAAGTTCAACATCAAATCGACCGAGATCACGCCGGGCGACGATTTCGGCATGATGCGCGAGGTGCTGACGCGGCGGTTTGGGCGATTGGTGAAAGAGCAGATGGACGCCGAGGCGTTGCAGACCAACGGCAAATGGACCAAGTGGCCCGACCTGGTGCTGATCGACGGCGGCCCGGGGCAGGTCGAGGCCGCGCATCAGGCGCTGGCCGACGTGGGCCTCGACGACGTGGTCATCGCCGGCGTCGCCAAGGGGCCGGACCGCGAAGCCGGGCGCGAGCATTTCTATCGCCGCGGCGCCGAGCCGTTCCGCCTCGATCCGAAATCGCCGGTTTTGTATTACCTGCAAAGGCTGCGCGACGAGGCGCACCGCTTTGCCATCGGCACGCACCGCAAGAAACGCGCGGGCGCAATCGGCAAGAGCCCGCTGGACGAAATTCCCGGCATCGGCTCGTCGCGCAAGAAGGCGCTGTTGGCCCACTTCGGTTCGGCCAAGGCGGTGGCGTCGGCAAGCCTCGCCGATCTGGAATCGGTCAGCGGCATCTCGCAATCGATGGCGCAGAAGATCTACGACTTCTTCCACGCGGGCTCGTGAGTAGCCGGTTCCTCCCCCGCGAAGCGGGGGAGGGGGACCATGCGAGCACTTGCGAGCATGGTGGAGGGGGAAGCTTCATCCACCGGCGGTTTGGCTTCCCCCTCCACCATCTGCGCTGCGCTGCGCTCCGCTCGATGGTCCCCCTCCCCCGTTTCGCTTCGCTCACGGGGGAGGAGCCTGCTAACCTGATGCGGTCGGGTAACCGAAGGAAGCTGAGCCCATGTTCAAGAACCCCGTCGGATTGGCCATTCTTGCCGCCATCGTCATCGGCGGCGGCGTCTGGTTCTACTTCTATGAAACCGATCCGCTGCATACGAGCTGCAACAAGCTGATGGCCGCGTGGGACACCAAGGGTCAACAGGCCGCGGACGCGTTGTACGATTCCCTTTCCGATCGCGCCAAAGCCAAGACGACGCGCGCCGGCACGCGCATGTATCTCGACTCCGTGTGCCGCACAGAGACCGAGAACGAAGACCTCGCGCTCACGTCTTTGCGCGACCGCATGGAACGCGATCTCAGCGCGCGTTAGCCTACACTGGCAGACGGATCACAGCGTGCAATCCGCCCATCGGGCTGGCGGCGAGCGTCACGTCGCCGCCATGGGCGCGCGCGATGTCGCGCGCGATGGCCAGACCCAATCCCACGCCGCCCGATTGCAGGTTGCGGCCTTCGTCCAGCCGGTGGAACGGCCGGAACGCTTCTTCGCGCCGTTCGGCGGGAATGCCGGAGCCATCGTCATCGACGGCGATTTCGATTGCGCGCGCCGATCGCGTCAGGCCGACCGATACGTTGGTTCCATATTTCAGCGCGTTGTCGATCAGATTGGCGATGCACCGCTTCAAGGCGTTGCGCTTCACCACCAGCACGATATCGGGTGTCGTCGTCACCTTGATCCGGCCGAGCGCGCTCTTCGCCCGCGCGACGTCGGTCACCGCCTCGTCCACCAGCGCACCCAGGTCGACGGGCTCCGACGCCTCGCCGCCTTCGCCGCGTGCGAAGTCGAGATATTCGTTCAGCATCCGCTCCATCTCCGCCATGTCGGCGGCGATGGCCTCGGTGTCCGGCGTCTTCTCCATCAGCGCGAGCTGCAATTTGATGCGGGTCAGCGGCGTCTTCAGATCGTGACTGACGCCGGCCAGCATTTCGGTGCGCTGCTGCACGTAGCGTTCGATGCGGTCGCGCATGCCGATAAAGGCTTCTGCCGCCCCGCGGATTTCGGCGGCACCCGCCGGTTTGAAGTCGGGCACCGCACGGCCCTTGCCGAAATTTTCCGCCGCCACCGCCAACCGCTCGATCGGCTTCACCTGGTTGCGCAGGAACAGGATGGCCACCGCCAGCAGCACCAGCGCCGACGCCACCATCCAAAAAATGAACACGCCGGGATGCGGTGAGGTCACGCGCTTCAGCGGCACCAGCGCGCGCAACACGCCGTCCTTCACCTGCACGCGTACGTCGACGAAATCGGGAATGCGGTTGGTGTCAAAGGAAATGTCCTCGCCCACCTGCGTGGAAAAAATGTAGCGCAGCTGCCGGTCCAGCGCCGTCTTCGGCTGCTCCACCGTGTGGGTCAGCTTGTCACCCGCCGTGAACGACACGGTGAAACCAAAACTCGCCGCCGCCAGTTCGCGCAAGCGCGCGCGCTCGTTCGGGTTGGCGGTGGTGTTCTCGATGCGCGCAAGAAAGCCGATCTCGTTGGTGACGCCGCGCGCCATGCGCGAGGTGACGATGTTGGCATCCCGGTCGAAGAAAATGTAGGTGACGATCGCCTGCAGGATCACCACCGGCGCCACGATGATGATCAGCGACCGCCCGAACAGGCGCCGCGGCAGAAACTGTTTCAGCGCCTGAAACGGCCGGAAGCGCACACGCGGCGCCGCGCGCTCCGCCGCGGTGCGTTCGGCGCGGGCTTTACTGGACGCGGTCTGGGACCAGGACATAGCCGATACCGCGCACGGTTTGCAGATAAAGCGGCAGCTTGGGATCGTCCTCGATCTTGCGCCGCAGACGATTCACCTGCACGTCGACCGAACGTTCCAGCGCCACATGCAGCCGCTCCTTCAACGCCACGCGCGTAAACGACCGCCCGGCATTGGCCGCGAACAATTTCAGGAGCTGCGATTCGCCGCTGGTCAGTTTCACCGGCTTGCCGTTGCGGCGCAGCTCGCCGCGATCGGGATCGAACACGCAGGCGCCCATGCGCACCTCGCGGTGCGGCGGAATGCGTTGCGTCTGCGAACGGCGGATCAGCGAGGTCAGGCGCAGTGCCAGCTCACGCGGCTCGAACGGCTTGGGCAGGTAATCGTCGGCGCCCGATTCCAGACCCTCGATGCGGTTTGCCGCTTCGCCGAGCGCGGTCAGCATCAAGATCGGCGCGTCGAATTGCGGGCGCAGTGAACGGGCGAGATCGGTGCCGGTCTCGCCGGGCATCATCACGTCCAGCACCAGGGCATCGAAGGCGAACCGCTTCATCAGCTCGCGCGCCTCGCCGGCGTCGGGCGCGACCGTGACGCGAAACCCGTTCGCGGAAAGGTACCGCTGCAACAGGTCGCGCAACCGCGCGTCGTCGTCAACGACCAGAAGATGGGGATTATCCATGGCGCACCGCGCGGCCGTGACGCCGCCAAAAGCCCGCAAAAGTGCTGCTGTTCATCTTCCGGGGAATGTGGCGGGAACCGGAGGCGGGGGCAACCCTTAAGGACGGTGTTGGTCTACGCAGGCGCGCGGAATTCGCCTAGTCTGGCGCGAGCGCAGGAGAGACGAAGAAATGCGGCGTCTGGTGTTGGCGTTAACGATGGGCGCGATTTGCACGGCGCCGGCCTTCGCGCGCGACGTGACCTTCAGCAACACCAGCATCTGGGACATCCACCGCATCTTTGTGTCCCCGTGCGGCAGCCACTATTGGGGGCCGAATCGCCTCGGCGCCACCGAGATCCTCGCCAAGGGCGCGTCGCGCGTCATCGCCATCGAAGGCACCTGTTCCGACGTGAAAATTGTGGATGAGGACGGTGACGTTTGCGTCACGCCCGTCCACGACGAGACGGAACTCGCACTGACAAAAAAGTTCCTGACGACCTGCCAAAACCAGCGGTAGACGCGGGTTTCCACCGATGGTTACCGGCGCGCCCGTTCATCTTGCGCTGTGATCGGCGGCGCACGGAGCCTCTTCCGATGGCGGGCCAAATGTCTTAAATTGCTACGCCTTTAGCTTTCCTTCGAAGGGGGACTAACAATGAAGCGTGTATTCGCGTGCCTGTTTCTCGGCGCGGCGGGACTGGTCATGTCCATTCCGGCTGCGTCGGCCTATGAGTGGGCTATCACCAACAACTCGAAGTGGGCGATCCACGAAATCCACATCTCGGGCTGCAACGAACGCAACTGGGGTCCGGACCGCATGGGCCGCGCCATCATGTACACGGGCGATACCTATACGCTCCACGATGTTGACGCCGGCTGTTACGATGTCCTGTTCGTCGACCAGGACGGCGACAAATGTGATGTCCGCGGCGTGCATCTGACGGGCGACTGGCAGACCACAATCAACAGCCAGGCGCTGGTGGCCTGCGAACAAGAATAATTACGGGTTTTGACGCGCGTTGAACGGCGGTTTTCCGCCGTTCTTCCGCGCTTGCCCAATGTGATGGGGCGCGCCATATACCAATGGCAGCGCCCCATTTCTTTTGGCGGGAGAACAAGAAGATGGCAGTTCAGCCGTACAACGACCGCGACGGTTCCCTTTGGCTCGACGGCAAGCTGGTGCCCTGGCGCGAGGGCAACACGCATGTGCTCACGCACGGCCTGCATTACGCCTCGTCCGTGTTCGAGGGCGAACGCGTGTACGGCGGCAAGATCTTCAAGCTGGAAGAACACACCAGGCGGTTGTTCGAATCCGCGCGCATCCTCGGCATGAAGATCGCGTTCAGTGAGGACGAGATCAACAAGGCCTCCATCGCCGTGGTCGAGGCGCAGAAACTGGTCAACGGCTATGTGCGGCCCGTCGTGTTCCGCGGCAGCGAGTTGATGAGCGTCGCCGGTTCGCGCGCGCCGGCGCATGTCGCCATCGCGGCCTGGTCATGGGGTTCGTATTTCAATCCCGAACAGAAGGCCAAGGGCATTCGCCTGACCATGTCGGAATGGCGTCGGCCGGCGACCGACACGGCGCCGTGGAAGTCGAAGGCGGCGGGCCTGTACATGATCTGCACGCTGGCCAAGCAGGCGTCGGAGGACGCGGGCTATGACGACGCGCTGATGCTCGACTATCGCAACCTTGTGGCCGAGGCGACCGGCGCCAATATCTTCTTCGTCGAGAAGGGCAAGCTGATCACGCCCATTCCCGACTGCTTCCTCGACGGCATCACGCGGCGTACCATCATCGAGCTCGCCAAGGCGCGGCAGATTCCGGTGGTCGAGAAACACATCGAATTGCCCGAGCTGGCGAACTACGACGAGTGCTTTCTCACCGGCACCGCGGCCGAGATCACGCCGGTCTCCGAGATCGCCGATTTCCGCTTCACGCCGGGACGCATCACGCAGACGCTGATCGACGATTATCACCGCGAGGTGCATCGTCATCTGGACGACGTTCCGGTTGCGGCGAGCGCCGGGCGCTGAATTTTTCAGGAGGGACTGACATGAAACGGGCTCTGTTCATCGCGGCGGCCGCGCTTGCGCTTTCGTCCGCCGCCTTCGCCGAAGACGACGTGATGGCGTCGCGTTACGGCAACACCACCGTGGTGACGCGGGCCGACGGCACCGTGATCAAGCTTTGGTACAATGCCGACCACACCTGGTCGGGCGACATGGGCGGGATGGCCGTCGGCGGCACGTGGAAGGTGGAGAACGGCACGCTGTGCGTGACCTACAACGGCACGCTTCCGCCGGGCGCCGTCAATCCGAATTGCAGCCCGGCGATGGCGCGCGCGGTGGGCGACCACTGGTCGGTGGGCGAGGGCGCGGCGAAAATGGATGCGACGCTGGCCGCGGGCAAACAATAGTTTCGGACGTGAATCGTACTTGGGGAGGTACATCATGAAGACGATCGTTCTGCCGGCGGCGTTGGCCGCCTTGTGTGTCACGTCGGCGTTGGCCGCCGACGATCCGGTGACCTCGCGCTACGGTAACACCACCGTCATCACCACTTCGCAGCGCGCTGTGATCAAGGTGTGGTACGAGGCCGATCACACGGTGACGTGGATGACCGGTCCGGTCACGCGTAAGGGCACATGGGCGCTTGAGAACGGCAACATGTGCATCACGCTGACCGATCCGCCGCCGGGCGTGAACGGCAAGACCTGCGCGCCGTTCGAAGTGCACAAGGTCGGCGATAGCTGGTCGGTGGGCGAGGGCGCGGCCAAACTGAACGTCCAGTTGGTGGCGGGACACCAGCAGTAAAGTTCCCCTCGCCCCCGCAGGGGGAGAGGGGCAAGGGGAGAGGGGGCGTTGGTTTCACAACGCACCATCGACAAGCGTGACTCCGTCGCGCGCCAACGCACGCGTGCGAAGGCGATGCGATCTAAACAGACCGAGGCCGAACGGCTGTTCTGGGAACGCGTTCGTGCGCACCGGCTGAACGGCCACAAGTTCAAGCGTCAGTATTTGATCGGCGCCTACACCGCCGATTTCATCTGCGTCGACCGTCACCTGATCGTCGAACTCGACGGCGGCATTCATTTGCTCAAGGAAGAACGCGACAAGCTGCGCGACGCGGTCATCTCGACGCGCGGATATCGCGTCCTGCGGTTCGAGAATTGGCACATCACCGAAAAACTGGACGATGTCTTGAGGACTGTCCTGCATTACCTGGAAAATCCAAACCTCGTCCCCTGAAACTCCCCTCTCCCGCAGGGGGAGAGGGGCGGGGGAGAGGGGGCCGCAGAAACGAATCGTTTGGGAGTTCGGATGAGGTCGGCACCCCCTCTCCCTTTATCCCTCTCCCCCTGCGGGGGAGAGGGAATCCCATAACCTGTCGAGACCGGTTCAATACCTTGGCACCGGGCGATGACGGCCCTATTTTTTTGACCAGCGCCCGGCCGCTTCATCGTCAGCAGCTTTCGCTTCGACCCATGCCGTGCCGGCCGCACGCGCTTCTTCCTTCCAGAACGGCGCGCGGGTCTTGAGGTAGTCCATCAGGAACTGGCACGCCTCGAACGCGGCCTGCCGGTGCGCGGCGGACACGCCGACAAAGACGATGCGTTCGCCCACGCGCAAGGTGCCGACGCGGTGGATCACGCGCGCGCGGACGTTGGGCCAGCGCTTCTTCGCTTCGGCGATGTGCGATTCGATCTCGCGTTCGGCAAAGGCGGGATAGTGTTCCAGGGTCAGCGTTTTCAGATCGCCTTCCGCGCGCACCAGCCCAACGAAGCTCGCCACCGCGCCGGCGTCTTCGCCGAGCGCCGCGATCTCGTCGCCCGGATCGAAATCTTCGCGCTGGATGCGGACGCTCATCTTGGCGCTCATCCGCCGGTCACCGGCGGGAAGAACGCGACCTCGTCGTCCGCGCCGACCGGCGCGTCGAAGCCGACATGGTTCTGGTTCACCGCCACGCGCACACGTTTCAGATCGTCGAACGCCGCCGCATAATTCGTGCCGCGCGCGCGCAGCGTCAGAATCAGATCGGACACGGTCTTCACGTCCGCGGGCAGCACGTAATCCTCTTCACCGACGCCGATCTTTTGCTTCACCCAGGCGAAATACAAAATCTTCACGGCTTCGCTTTCGCGGCTGCGGCATCGCGCCGGGCGCGCGCCTGACCGCGCGTGTAATGCAGGCCCGCCTGGAAATAGACCAAGCCGGTCAACAGCGTGATCGCCGCCGCGGCCCACAATCCGGCCAGCGCCACCAGATCGACGCCGTTCACCCAGCGATTCAATATCGGCGACAGGATCAGCGCGCCGATCGCCAGCATCTGCAACGTCGTCTTCGCCTTGGCGATACGCGTCACCGGCAGGCTGACGTCGGCCGCCGCCAGAAACTCACGCAAACCCGACACCAGAATCTCGCGGCACAAAATGACCAGTGCGGGGATCAGATGCAGGCCGCTGACCGTGCCGTCGGCGACCAGCATCAACAGCGCCGCCGACACCATCATCTTGTCGGCGATGGGATCGAGCATGCGGCCGAATTCCGATTCCGAGTCCAGCTTGCGCGCGACGAAGCCGTCGACCGCGTCGGTTGCGCCCGCCAGCACGAACAGTGCGAACGCCGTCCACAATCCTGCGTCGCCCGGCCAGAAGAACGCGGCGACGAACAGGGGCACCAGCGCGACGCGGGCAATGGTCAGGGCGTTGGGGACCGGCGACATGGCGGCAGTTTAGGTGATTTGCCTAGGCCTTGCCCAATTCCTTGGCGCGGGCGAGGGCCGCGGCGACCGTGCGCTTGATCAGCGGTTCGAGACCGTCCGGCGCGGCCAGCACCTTGAGCGCGGCCTCGGTGGTGCCGCCGGGGCTGGTGACGTCTTTGCGCAGATCGGCGGGCGGGCGCGGATCGGCGTCCAACAATGCGCCGGACCCGGTAATCGTGGCGCGCGCGATCTTCGCGGCGACGTCCGGCGCGAAGCCCTGTTCGACCGAGGCGGCGGCGAGGCACTCGGCGAGGTAGAACACGTAGGCCGGCCCCGAACCCGACGTCGCGGTGATGGCGTCAATCAGGTTTTCGTCGTCGACCCAAAAGGTTTCGCCCAAGGGGGCCATCAAACCTTCGGCGGTGGCGCGGTCGGCGGCGGCGGTGTGCGCGGGCGCGTGCAGCGCGATGACGCCGCGTCCGATCGAGCCGGGCAGGTTGGGCATGGCGCGCACCACATCGCACGAGGGGCCGAGTGCCGAGCGCAGAAATCCGCAGGTGATGCCGGCGGCAATGGAAATGACGATCGCTTCGGTAGCGCCGATGTGTTGCAGCGTGGCGACCTGATCTTTCAGGACCTGCGGTTTGATGGCGATCACGGCGGCGGCGATGCCGTTGAGGTCGGCCTCGTGCACGGTTGGCGACAACTGGATCGCGCCCTTGGCGGCGAGGTCTTTCAGTTCGTCCGACGGTTTTGGATCGACGACACGGATGTTGCTGCGGCCGGCGGCAATCCATCCGCGCAGGAGCGCGCCGCCCATCTTCCCGGCGCCGAGAAGAAGAATGGGTTCGGGGGTCGGGGTGGACTGCGTTGCCATAACGGCTTCGATAACACTTACCCCTCGGGGGAGGGCAACGGTTACGCCTGTCCGGCGACTTCCAGGACCGCGGCAGCCATGGCTTCCTTGGCGTTCTTGCCGCCCCACAGGACGAACTGGAACGCCGGGTAATAATGCTCGCAGGCCTCGACGGCGAGCTGCATCAGCGCCTCGCACTGCGCCGCGCTGACGGTGGAATCCGGAAAGATCAGGACGTGCCGGTACACGATGGCGCCGTCCTCGGCCCACATGTCGAAGTGGCCGATCCATAACAGCGCGTTCACGCTGGCCAGCAGCTCGGCGATCGCCGTGCGCCGCTCCACCGCCACGCGCATGTCGAAATTCACGCTGAGGTGCAGCGACTGCAAACTCTCGCGCCAGGTGAAACACAAATGGTAATCGCACCACCGCCCGGCGACGGACAGGTTCAACTCGTCCTTGCCCGACCGTTCGAACGGCCAGCCGTTGTCCTCGACCGCGTGTTCCAGCATGTCGAGCGGATGGTCGAGAACCTGAGGCGACTCGGAAACCGCAAGCGTCATGGTGCGTGGTCCCCTATGTGCTTCCGTAACGCCAACGGCGCGCGAAGCACCCCGCAACCTGTCTGACACAACCCTTCGATTCGTGACAAGAGTCCGGCGTGTCCGTTTGTGGACCAGTGTGGCAAATTCACAGCTTCGCCCGCTGTGAGAATCCGAACGCCGTTAACTCACATTTTGTCCACCGTAGCCGCGGAAGATGAGTCATTCCGCCGCAGTTCGGACTCCAGCGCCGCGATGCGTTTAGCCAGCGCGTCGTTTTCGGACCGGGCCTTCGACGCCATCGCCTTCACCGCTTCGAATTCGTCGCGCGGCACGAAGTCCATGTCGGCGATGAAGCGTTCGAAGCGGCTCTTGATCATCGACTCCAGTTCGGCGCCCGCCGCCTGCGCCACGCCGGCCGCGTTGGTGAAGAACTGCGCCATCGAATCCAGGAAAGGATTGTCGGTCTGCATCGCCGTAAACTCCCGTGAGCGGCCCCATATAAACGGAAATCCCCGCCATTCTTATCCTTGACAGTGCCGCACCCATGCCGCCCTGTTCGGGCGCCACACGCGCTTCGCGCTGCCCCATGAACCTTGCCCCAATTGTGACGGCCGTCATCCCGTACCCGGCCATCGATCCCGTCATCGTGCAGCTGGGGCCGGTGGCCATCCGGTGGTACGCCATCGCCTATATCGTCGGGTTGTTGCTCGGCTGGTGGTATGTGATCCGGCTGATCCGGGACAAGTCGCTGTGGCGGGGCGAGCCGTTCAACAACAAGCCGCCGATGACGGTGGACGACATCGGCGATCTGTTCGTCTGGATCGCGGTGGGCGTGATCCTGGGCGGGCGGCTCGGGTACGTGCTGTTCTACGGCGTCTTCTTTTGCGGCATCTGGACGGGACCGCAGTGCGGGCACCTGCCGGGCGAATATCTCAGCGACCCGATCAAGATCGTCGCCGCGTGGGAAGGCGGCATGTCGTTCCATGGCGGCGTCATCGGCGTGCTGCTGGCGATGGTGCTGTTCGCCCGCAAGCGCAAGCTCAGCCTCCTGTCGGTCGGCGATCTCGTCTGTTGCGCGGTGCCGATCGGGTTGTTCTTCGGCCGCATCGCCAATTTCATCAACGGCGAATTGTGGGGCAAGACCACCGACGTGCCGTGGGCGATGGTGTTTCCCAACGCGACGCCGCCCGGCGTGCCGCGGCACCCCAGCCAGATTTACGAGGCGCTGCTGGAAGGCGCGCTCCTGTTCCTGATCCTGCGCGTGCTGATGTACCGGTTCGAATTTCATCGCCGGCCAGGTTTGCTGGCGGGATCGTTCCTCGCCGGTTACGGGCTGTTCCGTTTCCTGGTGGAATTTTTCCGCGATTCCGAATCCAAGATCGCCGGCTGGTTCAGCATGGGGCAGTTGTTGAGCCTGCCGATGTGGGCGGCGGCGGCGTTCCTGCTCTGGTGGGCGGTGACCCATCAACCGCACGTGATGCCGCCGCAACCGGCCGCGAAAAAAGCGTGACGCTTGCCCCTCCATTCACCTCCCCCTTGTGGGGAGGTCGACGCTTCGAACGGAGTGAGAAGCGTCGGGTGGGGGGCAGTCCGCGCGTCACCCCCCACCCGCTCGCGCTTCGCGCTCGCGACCTCCCCACAAGGGGGAGGTGGATTTCTGTGCGATGTCACCGCTGAAGCAGAAACTCTTGAAGATCATCCGCGCCGCGGGGCCGATCAGCCTTGCCGACTACATGATGATGGCGCTGTACGACCGCGACCACGGTTACTATACGACCAAAAATCCTATCGGCGCGGGCGGCGATTTCACGACCTCGCCCGAGATCAGCCAGATCTTCGGCGAACTGATCGGCGCCTTTCTGGTGCAGGCGTGGGAAGACCGCGGACGGCCTTCGCGGTTCCACCTGGTCGAACTGGGGCCGGGGCGCGGCACGCTGATGGCCGACATCCTGCGCGCGGCGCACGTGCGCCCGGCGTTTCTGGATGCGGCGCAGATCACGCTGGTGGAGACGAGTCCCACGCTACGCGCGGCGCAGGCGAAAACCATCGCACGGCCTGACCTGCATTGGACCGACGCCATCGATCAGGTGCCGAACGACGCGCCGACATTCCTGGTCGCCAACGAATTTTTCGATGCGATGCCCGTGCGCCAGTTCGTAAAGGCCAAGGACGGCTGGCACGAACGCATGGTCGGCGCCGACGGCGACCGGTTCGTGTTCGCACTGGCGCCGAACCCGACCGCACTGCGCGGCGTTCCCGATGTGCAAGACGGCGCGGTGTACGAAGTCTCGCCGGCGTCGCTGGCGATCGCCACCATGATCGCCGAGCGCATCGCCAGACACGGCGGCATCGCGCTGACCGTCGACTACGGTCACGCGGGCGGTTTCGGCGACACGTTCCAGGCGGTGAAGGCGCACATGCGCACCGATCCGCTGGCCGAACCGGGCGAGGCCGACCTGACCGCGCATGTTGATTTCTCAGCATTGGCAAATGCCGCGCGCAATGTCGGTGGCGTTGGCGTTCGCGGCCCTGTCACACAAGGTGCGTTTCTCACTGTGCTCGGGATACGGGAACGGGCCGAGGCGTTGTCGCGGGCACAGCCGGATCACGCGGCCGATATTCGCGCGGCGTTGGATCGGCTGACCGGCGAAAGGCAGATGGGAACGCTGTTCAAGGTGCTATGCTTGACCGACCGTCCGACGCCACCTCCGGGGTTTTTATGATTTCGATGAAGGCCGCCAACCTCGCCGACATGGCGGGCGTCGCGCACGGGTTCTTCGGCAGTAAGGGCGGTGTGTCGTCCGGCGTGTACGCGTCGCTGAATTGTGGCCCCGGATCGAAGGACGATCCGGACAAGGTCGCCGAGAACCGCGCCCGCGTGGTGGCGGCGCTTGCCGGTGACGACGCGCCGGTGAAACTCGCCACCGTGTATCAGGTGCACGGTTCGCAGGTGGTGACGCTCGACGATGTCACCTGGGGTATGCACGACCGCCCCACCGCCGACGCGATGGCGACGCGCACGCCGAACATCGTGCTGGGGATTCTCACGGCGGATTGCGGGCCAATTCTGCTGGCCGACGAAGAGGCGGGCGTGGTCGGCGCCGCGCATGCCGGCTGGCAGGGCGCGCTGGTGGGCGTCACCGACACGGTCGTCGCCGCGATGGAAAAACTTGGAGCGGATCGCGCGCGCATTCGCGCCGCGATCGGGCCGACGATCTCGCAACCGGCGTACGAAGTGGGCCCGGAATTCTACGAACGCTTCATCGCGCAGGATCCCGCAACGGCGGCGTTCTTCGGGCAGGGCTCACGGCCCACGCATTGGCAATTCGATCTGCCGGGTTACGTCGAGCATCGCCTGCGCACGGTCGGCGTGGAAGACGTGCACGTTCTGCCGGCATGCACGTACATGATGGACGACGCGTTCTTCTCCTACCGCCGCTCGACGCACCGGAGCGAACCCGACAACGGCCGGCAGCTGTCGGCGATCATGCTGCGGGAGTAGCGCCGCTACTGCCCCTTTCGCGACGCGATCCAGCGGTCGATCTTCGCCTCCAGCACTTCCATCGGCAGCGCGCCGGTGTTCAGCACCTGCGCGTGGAATTCGCGGATGTCGAATTTCGCTCCCAGCTCCTGCTCGGCCTTGGTGCGCAGCCGGCGGATGGTGAGCTGTCCGATCTTGTACGCCAGCGCCTGGCCCGGATTCGCGATGTAGCGCTCGACTTCCTGAGTCACATCGGTCCTGCCCATCGCCGAATTGTCGAGCATGTACTGGATCGATTGATCGCGCGTCCAACCCTTGGCGTGGATGCCGGTGTCGACGACCAACCGCATCGCGCGCAGCATCTCGTCGTTGAGGTGCCCGAACATCTGATACGGGTCGGTGTACATGCCGAGCTCTTCACCCAGCGATTCCGAATAGAGCGCCCAGCCTTCGACATAGGCGGTGTTGCCGCCGAACTTCAGGAAGTTGGGAAGCTTGTTGTTTTCCTGCGTCAGGCTGATCTGGAAGTGATGTCCCGGCTCGCCTTCATGCAGGAACAGGGTTTCGTTCTCCCACGTCTGGCGCGAGGGCAGGTCGTAGGTGTTGTAGTAGAACACGCCGGGCCGCGAGCCGTCGGGCGTACCCGGATTGTAGTAGGCGCCGGTCTGACTCTTTTCCAGGTACGCGGGCACCGGACGGATTTCCAAGGCCGTCTTCGGCGTCAGCGAAAATTCGCGCGGGATCGCCGCTTCGATGCGCGCCTTGATGGCGAGATAGCGCTGATGCAGGTCCTCGGCCGAGCGCGGCGCGAATTTCGGATCGGTGCGCAGATATTCAAAGAACGCGTGCAGATCGCCCTGAAAACCGACCTGCTGGCGGACTTTCTCCATGCCGGCGCGGATGCGCGCGACTTCGGAAAGACCGAGCTGGTGGATTTCCTCGGCCGTCATGTGCGTGGTCGTCTGCGTTTCGATCAGGAACGCGTACAGCTTGTCGCCGCCTGGCATCTGCGAGATGCCGACGCTGTCGCGCGCCGCCGGCAGGTAGTCGTCGTTGAGGAACTTGCGCAGACGCGTGTACACGGCGTCGATCTTGTCCTGGATCGCCGCGCGATACGCCGCGGTCAGGCGCGTCTTGTCTGCGGCCGGGAAGGTGGCCGGCATGTGCACGATCGGCTGATAGAACGGGCTGTTGTCGACGCCCTGCTTCAGAAGGTCGTCGAGCTGTACGATCATGTTGCGCACGACGAGCTTGGGTTGGGTCACGCCCGTCTTCATGCCTTCGCGCATGCGTTCGATGCAGCGGTCGAGGAACGTGATGAAGCCGTCGATGCGCTTCAACCCGTTGTCATAATCGGCGACGGTCTTGAACGGCGCGATCGAGCTGCCGGAGCTGATATCGGCATACTGCACATGCAGGCCGTTCATATGGTCGAGCGGCCGCACCACGGTGAGCGCGTTCATCGCCGCCGTGTTGCCTTCCAGCGAAAGCTTGGTTTGCCAGACGAACACGTCGTAGGCGATCTGCTCTTCCGGCGTCAGACTGACGCGGTCGATCTCGTGGATGCGGCGCCAGTCGGTTTCGAACGCCTGCTCGGAAGCGGCGATGTACGGGTCGGAAATGTAATCGCCGAACTCGGCGTCGTAGCGTTTGTCGCCGCGCGCCATCGCGCCGATGGGCGACAGTTTCAGCTGCGCCTCGTCGGAATCGGCGAACACCTTGGCGAGTTCGGTCGACGCCTCGGCGCCGCGATACTTCACCGGAATGTCGCCGGCCGGCGGCACAGTCGCAGCCGTACTCACCGCCGGCGCGGGCGGTGCCGCGGTGTTGTCCGCGGACTGGTTGCATCCGGTGAGCACCAGCGCGAGTGCGCTGGCGCCCAAGGCAAGAGTGGCAATCTTCTTCACGTTTGTCTCCCTTACCAGATGCGGACGCGTTGATCGGGCGCGATGTACATCGGATCGCCCGGCTTGATGTGGAAGGCCTCGTACCAGGCATCGACGTTGCGCACGGTGCCGTTGATGCGCGCGATCGGCGGCGAGTGCGGATCGGAGACCAAGAGGTTGCGCTGGAAATCTTCGCGGTATTTCGCGCGCCACACCTGCGCAAACCCGAGGAAGAAGCGCTGGTCGCCGGTCAGCCCGTCGATCACCGGCGCGGTCTTGCCGTGCAGCGACGCGTGATACGCATCGAGCGAAATCAGCACGCCGGCGAGATCGGCGATGTTCTCGCCCATAGTCAGATCGCCGTCGATCGACGCGTTCGGCAGGATCGGGATGGCGTGGTACTGCGAGCCTAGCCGCACCGTCTGCGCCTTGAACCGTTCGGCGTCGTTCGGCGTCCACCAGTCGCGCAGCATGCCCATCGAGTCGTACTTGCGGCCCTGATCGTCGAAGCCGTGACTGATCTCGTGGCCGATCACCATGCCGATGGCGCCATAGTTCACCGCCATGTCGGCATCGGGATCGAAGAACGGCGGCTGCAGGATCGCGGCCGGGAAGGTGATGTCGTTCTGTGACGACCGGTTCCACGCGTTCACCGTTTGCGGCGTGTCGTCCCACTCGCCCTTGTCGACGTGCTGGCCGATGCGGGCGCGGTAATACGTCCACTCATGCGCGCCGATAGCGCGGATGTTGGCGACGAGATTGTCGGCATGAAGCTCGAGTTGCGAAAAATCGCGCCAAGTGTCGGGCACGCCGATATGCACGCTGAAATTGGCGAGCTTCTGGAGCGCCGCGGCCTTGGTTTCCGGCGACATCCACGCCAGATGTTCGATGCGCGCCTTGAGCGCCGCCATCACGTTCTTCACGAGTTCGTCCATGCGGGCGCGCGCTTCCGGCGTGAAGTATTTCTGCGCGTAGATTTTGCCGACTGCCTGCGGGATCGTTCCGTTCACCAGGCTCACCGCGCGTTTCCAGCGTTCGCGCTGTTGCGGCTGGCCGTTGATCGTGTGATCGCGGAATTCGAACGCGGCGTCGGCGAAGCGTTTGGACAGGTTGGGCGCGGCATTGTCGGCGGCATGGAAGGCGAGCCATGCGCGCAGCGTGTTCATGTCGGCGTGCGCAAAAATTTCCGCCTCACCGGTGATGGCCGATGGCTGACCCACGATCAGCGACTGCACGTCCGACAATTTCGCCGCCGCGAAGAACGCTCTCCAGTCGAAGCCGGGCGCCTTCGCCGCCAGCTCCGCCATGGTCATCGGGTTGTAGGTCTTCTCGTCGTCGCGGCTTTCGGCTTGCGACCAGTGCACCTTCGCGACCGCGGTTTCGAGCGCGAAGATATCGGCGGCGGATTTTTCCGGATTGGGCCAGCCGATATAGGTGAGCAGCGTCTTTATGTATTCGACGTACTTCTTGCGGTGCTCGGCGAACTGTTCGGAGGAATAGTATTCCTTGTCGGGGAGGCCGATGCCAGCCTGGCCGAGCGACAGTGCGTAAACCTCGGGATGCTTGGCGTCGACCTGCGGGCCGAAGCCGAAGAACGAACCTTGGAAATTCTCGGACGACGCACCCATGATGCGCGCAACGTCGGTGCGCGTCTTCGCTGCGCGGATGGCGGTGAGCTCGGGGGCGAGGGGTGTCGTGTCCGCGGATTCGACCGCGGCCTCGTTCATGAAGCTCTGATACAGCGCGGCGACGATCGCCGCGTCATGACCGCTGTTGGCCGAGGCGTGCTCGACGATGTCACGCGTGCGCACTTCCGAAAGCTGGCGCAACACGTAGAACATGCCGTAGCTCGGGCGGTCGGACGGAATCTCGGTGCGGTCGAGCCACTTGCCGTTGGCGTAGCGGAAGAAGTCCTGGCCCGGCGACACCGCCGTATCGCGGCCCGACAGATCGATGCCCCAGGTGCCGAATCTCGGCGAGGCGAGCGGATCCGTTGCCGGGGCGATGGTCGCCGCGGATGCGACTCCGCCGAACAACAATGCCGTGGTGGCGAAGAGAGCGAGTTTGTGCATGACCTTTCCTCCCGTGCCGCCGTGCGGCCCCGTTGACAGATTGACGCGTCGGTTCCTGTTCAAGAAATCACAATAACTTTATTAGGTCTTCTTGCCCTTTTTATGCCCGTTCCGATGGGTGCTCCGGCCGTTCTTTTTCTTCGCCATCGGCGCCATCATCCAGCCCACCGCCACCAATTCCCCCGTCTTTCCGGCCGACGACCATAAAATTTCGGCAATGTCCGTAAGATGCCTGTTGATTTTGGCCATGCCGTCCGGCCCCGGCGCGCCCACCAGGCGAAAAAACCCGAGATTGCGCGACGGCCCGGCGGCGCGGCTGGTATCCGATTTCAGGCCGAGATTGAAGTCGCGCTGGAATTGCCGCGCCAACGCTGCGCCGATTTTTTCCATGGCCGGCTTGTTCGCCGGATTCTCAAGCGCGCGCATCAGCCGCATGCGCGGCGCGGGCGTCGCATAGATGGTTTCGCGCCGGCGGTTTACGACGCGCGATCCCGCCTTCACCAGCAAGCCCACGCGCAACAGCTGCTGCACATGATGATAGAGCGACGCGGGCGAAGCGCCGACCAGCGGCGCCAACTCGCGGATCGACATCGGCCCGATGGCCGCGAGCTTGTCGATGATGTCGTGCCGCCGCGCCGAGGCGAGGCACAGCACCTGCTTCTTCTCCAGAACCCAGAATGTTTTTTTTGATTGGGCGCGCGCCATCAGTGTTCGATCCAGCGCACGCGCAGGTTCTTCACGTCCTCGACGCAGACGGAACGCATGTGCCCCGCGCGTTCCTTCGTGAACGGGCACACCGTGTAATCGCCGTCGAACAGTTTGCCGAAGGCGTCGCCGTTCGGCTTCATCAGTATCGGAATTAGTTCTGGCGGCAAGCCGTCCCGCTCGCCGTGCACGCCGAGGATGCGGTGCGTCTTCTCATCCCAAATGCGGAAGGTGGGCGTGCCGTTGTGCGCGCTCATGGTGCCGTGAATCGTGAAACACGCCGCCACCACCGCTGGGTTGGACTTGCACGCGACCGGGCGCTCGCCCGCCGCCGCGGGCACGACAACGAAGATGGCGGCGGCGATGGCCGCTACGGCAATCCGGCTCATCCCGGTCCTGCGCTCAGGTCACGACAATGTCGTTATGCGTCAGCGCCAGCCCCGTTGCCAACGTGGCGAACTGGACCTGCGCAACCCCGCCCAAACCGTCCTTGTCGTAATAGAGCGCACCGGACGCCGGATCATAGATAACGCGGTCGGAGGCGTCGTGCGCCGCCGTCCCCTTGAAAAACGCCGCGTTGGTCAGCGTGCCGCCGGGGAGCACGTCAAAGATGGCGTTCTCCAACTGGATGAAATCCGTCCCCGGCGCGAAGTCGGTGATGACGTCGTTGTTCGTCGTGGCATTCAGCGCCGTATCGAAGACAAAGGTGTCGGCGCCGCCGTGACCCGACATCGTGTCGTTGCCCGCCTTGCCGTTGATGATGTTGGAGCCTTCATTGCCGATGATCGTCTGGCCGAAGCCGTTGCCGGTGAGATCGATCGCCGCGGTGGCCGAGGCCTTATTGGTGCTCAGCTGTTCGACTTCCTGCCCGGCGCCCAGAACATAATCGACGGTCGCCTGCACCTGATCGGTGCCACCGCCCACGGCTTCCTTCACATCGTCGCCCGCGTCGTACACGATGTAGGTGTCGTTCCCGCCGAGGCCGCGCAGAAGATCGCTGCCGCCCTTGCCATCAAGCGTATTGTTGCCCGCATTGCCGATGATCGTCTGCGCGATTTCGTTGCCGGTCAATTTTAGATTGGCGGTGCCATTTTGGTCGGTGGTGGTGAACGTCTCGATCGACGCACCGGCGGCCAGTTTGTAGCTGACCGAGGTGCGCACGGTGTCGGTGCCTTCGCCGGCGACCTCGCTGACCACATCCTTGGCGTTGTCGACGATGAAGGTGTCGTCGCCATCGCGCCCCGCCAGATGGTCGGCGCCGCCCGCACCGTCGAGGACGTTGTTGCCGCCTTCGCCGAAGATGATGTCCGCTTTCGACGACCCGGTGATGTTCTCGATCAGCGTCAGCTTGTCGTTGCCCTGACCGACCGCCTGGAAGTTGGAACCGGGAATACCGTTCAGATCGACGAAAACGGCTTGCACCAGCGAGAACACGGCGGTGTCGATGCCGTCGCCGCCATAGAGCACGTCGTTGCCCGCGCGACCGTCCAGCACATCGGTGCCGCCGTTGACGACGATCGTGCCCGAGCCGCTCAGCATGAGCGACTGGCTGTCGCCGTAGATCGTATCGTTGCCGGCGCCGCCGGTCAGATGGTCGTTGCCGTAGGTGACGTGAAAGTCGCCGTCGTTGGCGTGCAGCGTCTGCGCATCGCCGTACATCGTGGCCGCTTGCTGCGGCCCGGTATTGGCGACGATGGTGTCGTTGCCTCCGGTGAATTTGCCGATGGCGGGCGCGTCATAACTTCCCGCGTCGCCGAAAATGGTCGCCGCCGCGAACTGAACCGACGCGGCGAGGTTGACCGTGATCGTGTCCGTGCCGCCGACGAAAACATCCGATGCGGCGTTGAAGCTGTCTCCCACGATACTGATCGAGGATGCGGGCGTGTTGGTGCGGTCGTAGGTATAGACGATGGTATCGTTGCCGCCGGTGAATTTCGACAGATTCGCGGCGGAGTTCGCGTCGCCGACGATTGAACTTACCGTTACATTGGTAAGCGCGATCTGGTCGCTGCCGCCGGTGAACGCGTGCGTACCGTTGGCCGCATATGCGTCTCCGGTTACGAGGGTCAGGAACGGCGTGATCTGGAATGGCGGCGGAGGCGTGGTCAGGGGAAAGGTGCCGGCGATGGAGATCGTATCGTCGCCGCCGAATGTCGTGGCGTCGTTCTCGCTGTAGAAATCGCCGCTGACGGTCGTCACGTTGATGTTGTTCAGCGTGATGGAATCGTTGCCGCCGCGCGCGGTGAAGGTGCCGCCCGACGCATCGACGTTGCTGGTGTCGCCCATGACGTTTGTCGCCGAGCCGAAATTCCGTCCGGCGATCGTCGTTTCGAAATCGATGATGTCGTTGCCGCCCTTGGTCGCGCCGAGCCCCGTCGCGACATCGCCCGCGATCAGGTTCACGCCTCCGAGATTGGTGAGCGTGATGTGGTCGTCGCCGCCGTTCACGATGCTGCCGGGCGCCGCCTGGTCGACGTCGCCGAGCACGTTCTGAAGTATGAAAGTCGTACTGAAACTGGGATCCGTGAGCGAGATCGTGTCGTCGCCGCCGTTGACGACGCCAACGACCGCGGCTGCCCCAAAGCCGTTGCCGACATCGCCGACGATGTTGTCGGCGACGACGTTGGTGAAGGTGTCGTCGCCGCCGTTCAGCGTGGCGTTGGCATCGACCGCCATGGCGTCGCCCGCGACCGTGCCGTGCATGGTGATGCTCTGTCCCGTGAACGTGTCATTGGCGCCCGATTTCGTCGTGCCCGTGTTCACGTGCACGAAGTCGCCCATCATGTCGAAGGTCGCGCTCTGCGCATTGGGCATGATCACCGTGGTGGCGCCGGCGAGCATCGCTTCCCAGAATTTCTCCTGCATCGCGGCGGCGTCGGACGTGTCGACGATGGAGGCGAGATTGACGTGGATACCAGTGATGCTGAGGGTGGGATTGCCCGAGCTGTCGCCAATGTTGATGGCGTTGACCGTGCCGCCTATGGGCCCGCTCGTGATGTTGCCCGCAAAGCTGAGCGCGGCGATATGGAAACCGCTGGTTGTTTCCCACTGGTAGTCGAAGGCGGTCGCGCTCAGGAACGTGTCGTGGTCGATGTTGTCGCTGAGGAACGCGCTGTAGCCCGTGGTCATTCCGCTGGCGTCGATCTGGGCCATGGGTCATCTCCCTCGTCGTGTGCCGGTCGCCTTATGGCCTTGCCGGTCCCCCGGAAATACTGTCCGGCGCGAGCGCGCGCTCTGTCAAACCGGCTGGGAGCGAAGCCACTGGAACTTGTGGCGAAATGGCTTGTGAATCGGCGGATTTCTTAGGTGAATTGGGTGGCGCGCCTTGCTATACGCGTCACGCAATCGTCACGCGTTTGAGCCCGGGAAACCCGCATGGCCGACAGCCGCTTCAAATTGCTTGCCGGCAATTCCAACCGGGCGCTGGCCGCGCAAATCAGCCAGCAATTGCGCGTGCCCCTGACCCAGGCGGTGGTGCGGCGTTTCGCCGACGAGGAAATCTTCGTCGAGATCCAGGAAAACGTCCGCGGCGAGGACATGTTCGTCATCCAGTCGACGAGCTTCCCCGCCAACGACCATCTGATGGAACTCCTTATTATTATCGACGCCTTGAAGCGGGCGAGCGCGGCGCGCATCACCGCCGTGATTCCGTATTTCGGGTACGCCCGGCAGGACCGGAAGCCGGGCCCGCGTACGCCCATCTCCGCCAAGCTCGTCTCGAACCTGATCACCGAGGCGGGCGCAAACCGCGTGCTCACCGTCGATCTGCATGCCGGCCAGATCCAGGGCTTCTTCGACATCCCCACCGACAATCTGTTCGGCCAGCCGGTGATGGTGAAGGACATCGAGCAATATCTCGACGGCGAGAACCTGATCGTGGTGTCGCCGGACGTCGGCGGCGTGGTGCGCGCGCGCGGTCTCGCCAAGCGCATCAACGCCGATCTTGCCATCGTGGACAAGCGCCGCGAACGCGCCGGCGAATCCGAGGTGATGAACATCATCGGCGACGTGTCGGGCCGTACCTGCCTGCTGGTGGACGACATCGTCGATTCCGGCGGCACGCTGTGCAACGCGGCCGACGCGCTCCTCAAGAAGGGCGCCAAGGCGGTGTACGCCTACGCGACGCATGCGGTGTTGTCGGGCGGCGCGGTGGCGCGCATCCGCGATAGCAAATTGAAATCGCTGGTGACGACCGACACCATCGCGGCGACCGAAGAGATCGCCCAGTGCAAGAGCATCCGCCGCATCTCGATCGCGCCCCTGCTCGCCGAAGCCATCCGCCGCATTTCGTCGGAAGAATCGGTGTCGGTGCTGTTCGACTGACGCGACATCGAACCGCAACACAGCGATGATATCAGGTTCACGGAGTTCGCATGACCACACAAGCCGACAAAGCCCGCGCCTTCGCCGCCCTGCACGTCCGTGGCAACCCCGTGGTGCTGTTCAACGCCTGGGACGCGGGCAGCGCCAAGGCCGTCGCCAACGCGGGCGCCAAGGCCATCGCCACCGGCAGCTGGTCGGTCGCCGCGGCCAACGGCTTCGATGACGGCGAGGACCTGCCGCTCGACGTGGCCATGGACAACGCCGCGCGCATTGTGCAGGCGGTCGAATTACCGGTGACGCTCGATTTCGAAGGCGGCTATGCCGATGCGCCGAAGGATGTGGGCGAGAACGTGGCCCGCGCCATCAAGACCGGAATCATTGGCTTCAACTTCGAGGATCAGATGGTGGGCGGCGAGGGCCTGCATTCCATCGCCGATCAGACCAAGCGCATCGCCGCCGTGCGTGCCGCCGCCGACAAGGCGGGCGTGCCCATCTTCATCAACGCGCGCACCGACATTTTCCTGAAGGCCGACGCGGCCACGCACGATGCCGCGATGGTCGACGCCGCCGCCGAACGCGCGCGCGCCTATGAAGACGCGGGCGCTTCCGGGTTCTTCGCCCCGGGCCTGATGGACGAAACGCTGATCGCGACCATGTGCCATTCTTCGCGCCTGCCGGTGAACATCATGATGTTCACCGGTGTGCCGCTGGTGAAGCGGCTGGCCGATCTGGGCGTCGCGCGCGTGAGTTACGGCCCCGGCCCGTACCGGCAGACCATGCGCTTCCTTGAGGCCGCCGCCAGCGAGGTCTACGCCAAGGCCAACGGCTGATGCCGACGGCCGCCGACGCGCGCAAGATCGCGCTGTCGTTCGATGGCGTGAAAGAAGTCGATCACTGGGACCGCCCGGCGTTCCGCACCACGCGGCGCATCTTTGCCGTCATCCGCCCCGACGGCCTGTGGCTGCACCTGCCGGAAGAGCGCAAGGAATTCCTGTTCGAGGCCGACCCGGACGCCTTCCACAAAACCATGTGGGGCAAGCATCCCGAATTGATCGTGCAACTCGTGCAGGTCGGAAAGCAGGAACTGAAGGTGCTGATGCGCGAGGCGTGGGAACACGCCGCCCCGCCGCCGACAAAGCCGAAACGCCGTGCAGCCGCGGCCGGCAAGCCCGCTCGGAAATAGCTCGTCCTACTGCTAAGCTCCCGCTCGGGAATGGGTGGGGGCGCGTATGCGTATCTGGCTGGCTCTGCTTTCGTGCGTGTTCGCGGCCGGGCTCGCCGCATCGGCGGCCGCCAAGGAAGACACGCCGCCGCAGACGCTGGACGAATTGGACGCGCGCCTTGCGCAACTCTTCAAGGACGGACACATCCCCGGCGCCTCCGTCGCCATCGTCGAGAACGGCCAGATCGTCTTCGCCAAAGGCTACGGCGTCACCGACACGCGCTCGAACACGCCGGTCGATCAGGACACCGTGTTCCGCGCCGGATCGATTTCGAAAAGCATCACCGGCATCGCCATCATGCAGATGGTGGAGGCGGGGAAATTGTCATTGGACGCCAAGGTCGCCAACCTCGCGCCGGACGTGCACTTCGACAATCCGTATGAGGCGACCGACCCACTGCGCCTGGTGCATCTGATCGAGCACACCACCGGTTGGCCCGACATTCGCCTGCGCATTCTCGCGCTCGACGCCAAGGGTTGGACCACGCTGCAAGGCGTGCAGGATGCGAGCGCCGATTTCGTCAGCCGGTGGAAGCCGGGATATTTTCCCGTCTACAACAACGCCGGTCCAGCGGTCGCGGGCGTGATCCTCGAAAAAGCGTCGGGCGAAAGCTACAGCGACTACGTGCGCGGGCATGTGCTGCGGCCGATGGGGATGGCGGTGGCGGATTTCGAGCGGACGCCGGCGGTCGCGGCGCGTCTGGCGAAAAGCTACGATGCCGACGGCGCCGAGGTGCCGTATCAATACATCAGCCTGCCGCCCGCCGGATCGCTCGCCGTCAGCGCGCCGGAGCTGGCGCAGCTGGTGAAGTTTTTTCTTGGCCGCGGCACGATCGATGGCGTGCAGATGCTGAAATTCGAATCGGTGGCGCGCATCGAACGCGCGGAAACGACGCTGGCGGCGAAGTACGGCTTCACCAATGGGTACGGCCTCGGCAACGCGCCGTTCCCCGATGCGGGCATCGCCTTCCGCGGTCACAACGGCGGCATCGACGGATTTACCTCCGTATACGGATACAACGCGCGTGTGGGCGGCGGCTACGTGCTGATGGCCAACGGCGGCGAGGGCGTGGATTTCGGCACGCCGGCCGCGCGCCTGATCCAGGCCTATCTGACGCGTGGCCTGCATATGCAGCAGGAGCCGGAGGTGAAAATCAGCCCCGAGGCGCTATCGCAATACACCGGCATCTACGAAAACATCACGCCGCCGAACACGCTGGTGAAACCGTTCACCGATATCCTCAACATCCAATACGCGACGGTCGAGGACGGGAAGCTGATGGTGATGGGTTCGCCGTGGGTGGCGACCGGCGAGCATTCCTTCCGCCGCGACAACCGCGAGGAACCGAGCCTCGCCTTCTTCGAGCACGACGGTACGATCTACAAGGCATCGGCGTTCTATGTCGCCGCGATGATGCCGCTGTGGCGCGTGATCGTGACCGGCGCCGTGGCGATCATCCTCGCACTCGGCGTCGTCATCGCCATCCCGATGGTGCCGGTGTGGATTGTCTCGGCAATCCGCGGCCGCCTGCGCGAGAAGGGCGGACTGTTGATGCGGGTGACGCCGGTGGTCGCCATCGTTGCGATGCTGGCGACGTTCCTGCTGGTACTATTGGCAGTGCAGGGTTCGGGCACCAGTTCCATCCATCAGCTTGCCGATGTCGGACCGTACTCCGTCGCCATTCTCGTGTGCAGCGTGTTGTTTCCGCTGCTGGCCATCGCCGGCTTGGCGTTCGCGGTCATGCGCACGCGGGCGAGCTGGTTCGCGCGCATCTATGTGGGCGCGGTGTCGGCGGCGTTGATCGTATGCGGGATTTACACCGCGACCATCGGCTGGCTGCCGGCGATGACGTGGAACATGTAATGTCGTCACGGCTTGTTGATTGGCGCGGCCCGCACCCCCATGCCATGAGCGCGCCGGGCTGCGCTGACCCGGCGCAAGGATTTCGTTCGTGACCGCCGCCACCGTTTCGTCCGCGCCGTCGATCTGGTCACGGATCGCCGCCGCCTTGCGCGGCTTCGGGCCCACCGGCGCGCTCGTGTTCACCGCCGTCATCGCCGCCGCGACGTTTGTCGAAACGCCCATCGCCGCGCTGATCGTCATCGTCTGGGCGCTCGCCTCACGCACGAAATTCCGCGAGCTCGGCCTGGTGAAGCCCGCGAAGTGGGTTGCCGTCATCGCCGGCGGCCTCATCGCCGGCGTCGTGCTGAAGCTGGCGATGAAGGCGGTGCTGATGCCGCTTCTGGGCGCGCCCGCGATCAACACCGCGTTCCACGACATCCAGACGGCGCCCGCGGGGAAGCTCGCGTTCCTGGTCGGCTACGTGATCATCGGCGCCGGATTCTGCGAGGAATTTGTCTTCCGCGGCTACATGTTCGAACGCTTCCGTTCGGCCGGTGAAGACTCCTGGCCGATGCGCATCTTCACCATTCTGTTCTGCGCCACCTATTTCGGCGCACTGCATTTCTATCCGCAGGGATTCTACGGCGCGTTGAACGCGTTCTTCTCCGGCCTCATCACCGGTACCATCTTCGTGCTGAACGGACGCCGGCTCTGGTTCCTCGTCTTCATGCACGCGGCCTATGACCTCGCCGCCATCGCCATCATCTATTACGGCTGGGAAAACGCGGTTGCTCATGCCTTCTTTCGCTAGCGGGACCCCATGACCGACGAAACGCCGAAGCCGACGACTCGCGCGCGCATCGCGGACGCCCTGCGCGGCTGGGGTCCCACAGGCATCCTGGTCTTCCTTGTCATCATGATTCTTAGCGCGCTGTTCACGCCGGCCGCCGTTGTCCTGGTGTTGTTGTGGGTGTGGGCCTCACGCACGCCGTGGCGCGACCTCGGCTTCGTCCGTCCGAAGAGTTGGATGGGCCTGATTGCGCTCGGCATCGTGCTCGGCATCGCGGAAAAATTCCTGATGAAGGCGGTCGTCCTGCCGCTGTTGGGTGCGCCGCCGCTCAATCCCGTGTTCCAGGATCTGCCCGGACACCCGCAGCAACTGGCGCTCCTGCTGCTGATCTCGGTGTTCCAGGCGGGCTTCGGCGAGGAACTGTTGTTCCGCGCCTACCTGTTCGAACGCATCGGCAAGCTGATCGGCGACGGCGTTTTCCAACGCATCGTGATGGTGCTGGCGACGACCGCGATCTTCGCCGGCCTGCATTTCGAACAAGGGTCGGCCGGTATCGAGAACGCTGCCATCGTCGGCGGCATCAGCGCCACCATCTATGCGCTGACGAAACGCCTGTGGCTGATCGTGGTCATGCACGCGACCTTCGATATCGTCAGCTTCCTCATCATCTATTACCGGCTGGAGATCTGGGTTTCGCACCTGGTCTTTCACCCGACGCCTTGATCTCCGTTACGGCGGCGCGAGTTGCCCGCGCGGCCGGAAGGCGAGCCGCCAGGTGACGTACGCGCCAACGGCGCTTCCAGCGCCGGCGACAAGCGAATCCAAAATCGCCTCATTCGAGGTGTCTACGATGGGCGCGTACCATGTTCCGCGAAATTGCATGACAAACGCATATGCGGTCGCGACGACGAACGCGGCCAACGCATGATCGAGCCAGCCGCGAAGGCCGAGCCGATACATCAGGTACCCGAGGGGGAACATCAAAACGATGGCTCCCTGTTCGAGAAGGAACATGGCCGCGGCGAACCCGCCGACAATGTTGAGGGCGAATATCGAAATCTGAAACGCGGTCGTCATCGGGAAATGGCTGCTGGTCGCGAGCACGGCGATGTCGAGGGGCACGGCCGCAACGGCCACGCCAACGAAGTGGGATGTGACGATGCGGGTGAAGGTGGTTTCGTAATCGCGGTTCGGCATGTGCGGCCCAGTCAAGGCGGAGCCTAGGCCCCCGACCGCCGGGTTGTCTTGCCCGCGCGCATCCGCTAAAAGCCTCGGCTTCCCGGCAGAAAGACTGGATTTTCGCCGGTTTTCCAAGGAATTCCGCCATGCGTGAGATGCAGGAACTGAACGCGCAGCCGCGCGAAGGCACGGGTAAGGGCGGCGCATACCGCACCCGCCAGCAAGGGCTGATCCCGGCCGTCGTCTATGGCGGCAAGGGCGAACCCGAGAACGTGCAGGTCGAGGTCAAGCCGTTCCTGAAGCACTACCAGACCGGGTCCATGCTCTCGACGCTCTATATGCTCGATATCGGCGGCAAGAAGACCCGCGTCATCCCGCGCCAGATTCAGGTCGATCCGGTCACTGACCGTCCGATCCATGTCGACTTCCTGCGCTTGGAAAAGGGCGCGCGCATTTCCATCGCCGTCCCCGTGCACTTCAAGAACCACGCCGACAGTCCGGGTCTGAAGCGCGGCGGCGTGCTGAACGTCGTGTCGCACACGGTCGAACTGTATTGCCCGGCCGAGAACATTCCCGAACACCTCGAGATTGATCTCGCCGGTCTCGACATCCATGACTCGGTGCACATCTCCCAGGTGAAACTGCCCGAAGGCGTGAAGCCGGTGAACACGCGCGAAGATTTCACCGTCGCCACCATCGTCGTGCCGACGACCTACACCGAAGAAGTGGTCGCGGCGCCGACCGCGGCCGAAGGCGAAGCCGCGGCAGCGGGCGCCGAAGGCGCGGCGGCGGAAGGTGCGGCGCCGGCAGCGGGGGGAAAG
>JADMIO011413699.1_pt1 | contig 57802 bp, 39 predicted proteins | sample 8958161 | NCBI WGS metagenome assembly JADMIO01 (sample SAMN16585339, study PRJNA669376) | soil metagenome | isolation source: Crop rotation soil | place: USA: Cullars Rotation, Alabama | collected 2011 | reverse complement strand
CGCTTGGCGGGTTTTGATTTGGGTGTGGATGATTATGTGGTGAAACCCTTCAGCCCACGCGAGTTGGTTGCACGCGTAAAAGCAGTTTTGCGCCGCGCGGGAAATGATACCCAGAACGTTGAAAAACCTGTTGAATTTAAGCACTTGCAGATTGATCCGCTGCGTCGCTCAGTGATGCTTAAAGGCGAGTTAATAATTTTGACGGCCCGCGAGTTTGATCTATTATGGTTGTTTGCACGGCATCCGCAGCAGGTGTTTACGCGGGAGCAGTTGCTCAATCAGGTTTGGGGATACGAATTTTACGGCGACGAAAGTACAGTCACAGTGCATATCCGACGTTTGCGTGAGAAAATCGAACCTGATCCCGCCCAACCCGCTTATATCCAAACGGTGTGGGGCGTGGGCTATAAGTTCGAGCCGGAAGTATGAAAGTTCCTCCTTTAGTACAGCTTGTTATCGCGGTACTGGTCGCTTTTTTGTTGGCGATGTTGATCGTTGTGCCGATGCTCAACCCGCCGATGGAAGACATCAAAAATCTGTTTTTGTATATGGGGACTAGTGGGTTGGTTACTGTCGGCGTGACCTATCTGCTTTATCAACAGCGCATGTTGCAGCGCTTCCTCAGTTTACGAGGGGCGCTGTTTACTATTATTGTGTTGACTGTGGTACTGGTATTCATTAATGTGTGGATTACTGCCCGCCTGATGTTCATTAAAGAGCATGATCTGGTTTTAACCACTGGATTACTGATTTTTGCGGGTGTTATCGCGGCGGTCTCAACTTTTTTTATTGCTCGAACCATACGCGACCGTATTTATGAATTATCCAAAGGTGTTCAGGCGCTGGCGCATTCTGATTGGAAAGTGCGGTTGCCTGTCATCGGGAATGATGATTTAGCTGAACTGGCAGCCATGTTTAACCAGATGGCAGCCGACCTCGAAAAAGTTGATGAGCAAAAGCGACAGCTTGAACAGACTCGACGTGATTTGATTGCGTGGGCTTCCCATGATTTGCGTACGCCCTTGTCGGCTATTCGCGCCATGAACGAAGCGATGATGGATGGTGTAGTGAATGATCCTGAAACCATCAAGCTCTACCAGCAGAACATGCAAAATGAAATCACGCACATGGGGCAATTGATTAACGACCTGTTTGACCTCGCGCAATTGGATACCGGGCACATTCCTTTAGTACGGCAAAAAACGTCGCTGCGGGATTTGGTGTCAGATACTTTAAGCAATATGAATGTGCGGGCAAAAGCAGGCTTGGTTCAACTCTCAGCACACGTTGATCCGGCAGTCGATATGTTATACATTGCGCCGGATAAGGTTCAGCGTATTTTGTATAACCTGATTGATAACGCGCTCGAATATACACCTGCCGGCGGTGAAGTTACGCTGGATGTTCGGGAACAAGATCACCAAGCACAAATTAGTGTGCATAACACCGGCTCGTATATTCCCGAAGCCGATTTGCCGAACGTGTTCAAGAGTTTTTATCGGGGTGAGCAATCCCGCGCACAGACCAGTGATGGTCGGCGGGGCACAGGATTAGGTCTAGCGATTGTGCGCGGCTTTGTGGAAGCGCATGGTGGGATGATACGGGTTGAAAGCCAACCGGACAAAGGGACAACCTTTATATTTACGCTACCCCAAGTTGAGCCACCGATAACGGCATCTGCTACTTAGTTTCTATTCCAGTTCAACGGCTAAGGCTACCGCTTCGCCACCACCGAGACATAAGGCAGCAACACCGCGCTTCAATCCTCGATCTTGTAGGGCGTGAATCAGTGTGATGAGAACTCTAGCGCCGCTTGCACCGAGCGGATGCCCGAGCGCAATAGCGCCTCCATTGACGTTGAGTTTTTCCAAGGGCAACTCATAACCCGCCCGTTTGAGTCCTTCAATATCGGCAAGGACTTGGGCTGCGAAGGCCTCATTTAGCTCGAAAAGATCAACATCGTTCATTTCCCAACCCGCACGTTGTAATGCCAAAGGAATAGCTTTGACAGGTGCATAAAATATGGATTTGGGTTCGACCGCAGCTTGAGCATAACCGGCTACACAGGCCACTGGTTGATGTTGATGCTGCTCGGCGTATTCACGACTGCTGACGACGAGAGCCGCCGCACCATCGTTCATGCCGGGGGCATTGCCCGCTGTAACATTGCCATCTGTTTTGAAAGCCGGAGGTAGTTTTGAAAGCGCTTCGAGGTTCGTGTCGCGGCGGATACCTTCATCCTGCTGGATAATGTTTTCGCCTTTGCGCGACTTGATCACGACAGGCACGATTTCGCGATTGAATTTACCTTTGTCGGTGGCTTGGGCGGCGAGTTGATGGCTGCGGAGGGCGAAGCTATCCATTTCGTCGCGGGTAATTTCAAACTGCTCACCAATGTATTCGGCGGCGCTGCCCATGCTCCAATCGCAAAGGGCACACCACAGGCCATCTACTTGAAGCGCATCCCGCAGTTGAACTGCACCGTATTTGTTGCCTTGCCGTATCGAATCGTTGAGATAAGGCGCGCAGCTCATACTCTCGGCACCGCCTGCAATATACAGGTTGCCATCCTGCGATTTGATGGCGTTGGAGGCGAGCATGACTGCTTTGAGGCTACTGCCACAGACTTTGTTGATGATGCTGCCGCCCACATGCTCCGGGATGCCTGCGCCGATACTAATTTGTCGGGGAAGGGCTTGTCCTACGCCAGCGCTAACCACATTGCCAATGATGACTTCATCAATGGCGGAGGTATCAATACCGCTTCGTTCAATGGAGGCTTTGACGGCGATTTGACCCAATTCAGCAGCTGTAAGCGAGGCAAGTCCGCCCAAAAATTTACCTTGTGGAGTGCGTGCGCTGCCCAGTATGACAGGATCGCGTGGGCTTTTGTCATGTGTCATGAATGCTTATCCTCTGGATATAAGGCTTGCCAACCCGCTTTAAGTTCCTTAAAGACGTTTTCGAGCGTGTCGGGTATGACACGGGTATTGCCGACGACCGTCATGAAGTTAGCATCACCGGGCCAACGCGGGACGATATGAAAATGGAAGTGTTCGGCGATGCCTGCACCCGCGCCTGCACCAATATTTGCGCCTAAATTAAATGCCGCCGCATTGTAGTTTTTCCGTAAAACGGCAAGTGCGCGGTTGGTCGTAACCATCAAATCGGTGAGGGCTTCAGTCGGGAGTGTTTCGAGCGTTTGAACGTGTTCGTAGGGGATGACCATCAAGTGACCATTGTTATAGGGATATTTATTGAGCGTCACGTAAATATATTCAGAATAAGCGATGACTTGGTTGTTACCGTCTGGCGCAGCGGCTAACTCACAAAAGACGCAGCCTTCAACGGGCTTTTTTTCGCCGCGAATATAAGCCATGCGCCAAGGGGTGTAAAGATGATCCATTGTTTATCTTCCGCGAAAACTATCTCTATTGATGGACTTTTGTGCCATTTCTTTACATCAGTATAGCAACCTTATCGGCCTGTTGATAGTTCTTTGGGATGGTCAAAGATGCTACAATCAGCAGCGATAAAGAGGATTATTGGCATGACTTTGAATGAAAATGAGCTTGTAGAACGCCTTCATCCCCGATCTGTGCGCTATTTCTCGCAAATTGGCAGCACCAACGATGTCGCGCGGGATTGGATCAGTAGCGGGACTGTTACAGGCTCAGTCGTTGTGGCGAATGAACAGGTCAAAGGGAAGGGGCGGCTAGGGCGCGTCTGGCATACGCCAGCCGGAACCGCGCTAATTGTCTCGGTCATTTTACATCCGCGTGTTGAGGATTTGCCGCAAATTACGATGCTTGGCGCACTCGCCATCTATGATATGGTTAAGCATTTGGGTATCGAGTCGGTAGGGATAAAATGGCCTAATGATGTGCAGATCAATGGCTTAAAAGTCTCTGGTATTCTGCCAGAAGCGGTTTGGGAAAATGAAAAGTTGGTTGGCGTGGTGTTGGGGATGGGAATCAACGTCAGGATTGATTTTACGAACACCGAATTGGTTGATAAGGCGATTAGTATCGAAACTGTGTTGGGACAACAAGTGAAACGACTAGACTTGCTGGTTGATTTGTTGGCCGGGGTCGATAATTGGTCGCAACGTTTAGGCAGCGACGAGCTATTTGATACGTGGAAGAACCGGTTGGTTACGCTGGGCCAGAGTGTTCATGTAAAGACCTTCGATAAAGAAGTCATCGGCTTGGCTCAGGATGTTGACCGTGACGGTGCGCTCTTGGTGTGCCGCGAAGATGGTCAAATTGAACGCGTGATCGCCGGTGATATAGCGTTAGGATAAGTTATGGGTGTACGTTTCGATTGGGAAATTGAGGCGGAAAAAACTCGTATTCAACATGCTGGTGAAGGGGCGGTATTTGCGCGTCGCAGAAGGGTTGCTCGCCTGCGTTTTTTACTGTTCCTGCTGATCGTGTTGATTGTTTTTGCGAGTATCGCGGGTTTTGTTGTACTGCGTTTGCAAGCGGTTGAGAATGACATTGAGCAGGCATTGCGCGGTACAGTTGATGCGGAAGTAACTGCTTTGCGCTTGGGTGATTTTGCGAGTTTCTCGGCTATTCAACGCAGCGCGTCACCGGATTGGCTCCAAGTTCAACAGCAGATTTTTAACCAATATCAAGATCTCAAAATGCAGCAGGGCGTTCAACTTTCCGGTCAGATTACGGATATGCAGGTTGATCGCACACGCGCACGAGTCAGCATCCAAGAGATTGTGAACGGTGTGCCTTATACGCGTGTGTGGTTTTATTGGCATTATGAAGATGGTTGGCGGCATGTACCACCGGACTACACCTTCTGGGGTGAACTGGAAGTCCAGAAAGTCCAAAATGTGACAGTGCGTTATCAGATGGTCGATAAACTTTTTGGGCAAGAAATCGCTGACCACGTATCGGCATGGATACAAACGGCTTGTGCGTCTATAACCTGCGGTACGCTGCCCGAAATTACGATTGAAGTGATCCCCGATGAGGCCCTACAAGTTTCTTGGGCAGCGGGCAGCGATTGGCATTTGCAAGTGCCTTCGCCATATGTTCGCCGTGCCCGTTCAGATATGCCGTTTGACGTTGACGGTCAACTGGCTGTAGCCGAGAAAATTGCCGATAAGCTGGTGTCCCAAGCCTCGAATAATCTACAGATTGCTGATCAGACCGATGCTTCTTACATACGGCAGGCAATTGTGTCTTGGTTGGTTGGGCAATTGGTGCAGGTGGATACAAACTCATACCTAATGAATAGTCTAGCGACAAATTATGGGCCGAAAACGGTAGGGCAATTGCTTACAGCGTTGCGACCGGATTCGAATATTGGTTTGTTAGCAGTGCTTACCGGCAAATCACTCGAACAAACAGCCCTCGATTGGCGTGATTATCTGACATGGCGACTAAGTGTTGAGGACGATTTGCTTCAAAAACGCGATGAGACGAATTATTTGGCGCTGTATGATACACGCGATGCCGCAGTACGCGATTTGGCTTATCAGCGCTTTAATGCCCAAGCATCTCCGACCAAAAAGTCCGTAACTTCGGTACAGACGGAAGTGGGAACCGATGCGTCGGTTGTGTTGCGGGCGGTTGTGGCGGTAGGCGATGATCCCAATGTACAGCAGTCAGACGCGACGTTTAGATTAGCAGACGGTGTGTGGAAACGCATAAATTGACAGTGCCGATTTTCTCGGCTATTCTACAATTATGGCGATGGTTTTGAGGAAGAAGAGGCAGCGACATGTTAGACGAACTTCGTAATACGACTGAAGAAGACGATAGCCTAGATTTTGATAATGATATTGGGCTGGAAATCGGCGAAGACAATGAACAGAAGGTTCAAAAATTATTCTTGGGGATGACCGCAGTCGAGCGCATGTTTATCTCCATCTTCTTATTTATGAACGTAGCGATTTTGGGGTTAGCATTTTTGTTGGCGACCCATCGTATTGTGTTTTAATTCTAGCTTTTTATATGGCAAAGTGCCTCGCAATGATTACCCCTCTGTTGGAACTGCCACGTTCCAGTTATACACTTTGCCTGCTTGCCCTCGCAGATAAATGACTTCTGAACACTGAACAATTTTATATTCAGGGATGACCTTAACCGGTTGTTCCTTTAGTTTTCTATTTCTTCCAGCCGTTGTTGAAAGGTTAATTCATATTATGGAATCTTTGAATTTTGATCGGCTTCAGAAGCCACTTAATCTCAATAGTTTTAGGCCTACAAATGATCTTTCCCAAGCAGCGACTTTGCCTGCGGGTTGGTACACCGATCCTCGCATGTTGGAACTCGAAAAGGAACGCATCTTTTATAAAACGTGGCAACCTGTCGGACGTGTCGATCAGGTGCGGCGGGTCGGGGATTATTTTGCGTGTGAAGTAGTGGGGCAGCCCTTGGTGATCACGCGGGGATTGGATGAAAAGTTACGCGGATTCTACAACGTGTGTATGCACCGTGCAGGGCCAGTCGCCTTGGGGCAGGGCAATCGTAAGAGTTTGCAGTGTAAATATCACGGCTGGACATATGACCTCGAAGGCAAGCTGACACGTGCGCCTGAATTTGAAGGTGTGAAAAATTGGGCGAAAGAGGATATTTGCTTATCACCCATCAAAGTTGAAGAATGGGGGCCTTGGGTCTTCGTCAACCTCGATCCTGATGCAGCGCCGATGAGCGAGAGCTATGGGCCAATTCAAGCAGAAATCTTGAGCAAGGGCTTTGACCTGAGCAAGATGAGCCTGATCGAACGGCGTGATTATATAATCGACTGCAATTGGAAAGTGTATGTTGATAATTATCTCGAAGGCTATCATCTACCGATTGCACATCCGGGATTATTCAAGGAACTCGATTATGACCAATATCGGGTGGATACCTATCGTTATTATTCATCTCAGTATGCGCCTATTCGTCCTGTAACAAATGGCGAAGTGCATGATCGACGCTATGTGCGGACGGAGGCCGAGGCACAAGCCCTGTATTATTGGATTTTCCCGAATGTCATGCTGAATGTGTACTTGGATAACACCTCGATCAACATCATTTTGCCGATTGACCATGAGCGAACACTGACCATTTTTGAGTGGTATTTCCAACAGCCGGGGACGGGCGAAGGCTGGGATAGTATGCAGCAAATTATTGCCTTCAGCGACCAAATTCAACAGGAAGATATTGAAATCTGCAAGAACGTCCAGAAGGGACTGAAGTCCAACGTCTATAATCAGGGGCGGTTCTCGGTCTTACGTGAGAATGGGGTGCATCACTTTCAGTCGTTGGTGCATGAGTTTTTGACGAAGTAATAATGTGATGGGGCATGAGGAATATCATGCCCCTTTTGATTCCTTATATTAGCCGGGGGTCAGGATGAGGTCGTTGACCTTAGCCTTATCAACCTGATCACGCGTCCAAAGCTGCGGATGGTAGAGAATATTGCGCCACGACTCAATCATATCGTCGTAGTGGGGGCTGAAAGGATGCCCACTTTCGCCTGTAGTGTGCATGGATTGGCTTTGTGATAGGTCACTGAGGTCAACGATCATTCGCATGGAGGGTAGCGACTCGACTTTGAAACCGTCCTCGCCATAATTCCAAGCTGTGGCGTTGACAATATCAGGGCCGCCAGCGGTTTCAACTGGGCCGCGATTGACCAAACTTTCGACAATATCAATGCCACTTTGACCCAGCGGGTTGCTGACGAAGGTGGCGGTATGGAATTTGCCCCATGCCCAATTGGCACGATCCGCGCCGCGATCTTTGGTAATTTGATCGTAGGCTTCTTGGAAGGCGCGCACCAGAATATCATCGCGGGTTTCTTTTTTGTCGGCGGTGGTTATATCATCCCACCACGCATCATCAGGTTTTTGGAGCAGGAGGTTGACCGTCCACATGCCTTGATCCCCTTCATCCGGCCCAACAAGGTCACCGATTTGGTCGCGGAAAATATCTTCGCCTAAACGATACCAGAAGTAGGCATATAAGCCGGCCTGCTGGCTATCCATCTTCATCTGATAATCCCAATTGAGCATCCAATCGCGGGCATCCTTGTACTTGGCATCCGAGAATTTGACTGCTTTAAGTGAGGGAGCGATTTCCTCTGCGCCGATGTTTTCATCATCCCCTTGGATAGCTTTAATAGTATCTACGGTATGCGGGCCAGTAGTCTTGATGAGTTCGTTAATGCGCTGGGCACGGTAGCCATAAGACCATTCTTGGCTAATGAAGTAGTTGCTGTTTTCTCCAAATTGACCACTGAGTTTGGCCTTCAGTTGGTCGTAGTATTCGAGGGGGACAACGGCTTGATTAGCGGTGGCGATATAGCCACGCGGCGGGTTATAAGCACGCGGCAGATCGTCAAAGGGAATGTAGCCCTTCCATTCGTACTTATCAGTTGTGCCATCGACGGGTAATAAACCGGAATGACCTTCAGCGCGGATGGGGATGCGACCGGGTGTTTGATAACCGATGTTGCCATCGACATCCGCATAAATCAGGTTTTGCGCGGGAACATCAAAGAAACTGGCAGCGTTGCGGAAGTCTGTCCAGTTGTTGGCTTTATCTAGCAAGATCACGGCTTTGAGGATGGTGCCGGGTTCGGCGGTTGCTGTCCAATGGAAAGCCATCGGATCATCATTGTTGAAGCCTTTGGGTTTGCCATTGTCGTCCAGTTGGTTGTCGTTGATGATCGGACCGAGATGGGTTTCACGAACGGTAATGGTCGTGGTTTCTTGGCTGTCGCCGTAATGGATAACCTCATCGTGGGTAGTCATATCACGCCATGAACCGTTCCATTCATATTGAAGTGGATTGTCGGGGTTGATCTTGAGCACATACAGGTCTTGGGTATCTGGCCCGACGTTGGTCATGCCCCATGCGATACGGGCGTTGTGACCGATGATCACGCCGGGTGTGGCGGGCAGTGCAAAACCTGTAACTTCAAAGGGACAGGCATCGCCGACTGGTTGGCAATGCAGACCGATTTCGTACCAAATGGAGGGCATTTGGATGCTGAGATGGGGGTCGTTTGCGAGAAGTGGTTTGCCTGATTTGGTGAGCTTGCCACTGATGACCCAATTATTACTGCCGATGCCGGGTACTTCGCGGAACAAATCGCTGGTGAGATTGATGTTTCCGGCAAGCTGCGTACTTGCGCCGATGATTCCGGCGGTATCAATATTCTGTGCTTTTAGGGTCGAATCACTAATCGGAAGGTCTTCGGCTTGGAGGATAGTCGGTTTATCCGGATTATCGTAGGGGTAGGGCGGTAAGAACTCGTCGGTCATTTCCTGCCCAAGTTTTTTGTAAAGAGCGGAGCGTAGTAGTTCAGCGCTACGATTTCCGCTGAGATCCCAAGCCATAACCTTTGCCCAAACCAAAGAGTCGATGGGCGTCCAAGGTTCGATAGCGATGTTGACGCCGGTTACGCCGAGTAAGTTGTATTCAAAGGCGAGTTGACCGGCTGATCGGTTCAAGATGTAGGCGTTTACGCCATCGGCAAAGGCTTGGAGAATCGCTTTGCTTTCATCATCGTAGACAGCGAAGTCTTTTTCAGCGGCACGTCGCCAGCCTGCGGTACGGATAAAGACATCTTGCCCCATAACATCCTTATTTTTACCGGTGAGTTCTTGGATCGTGCCACTGCCGATATGACGGGCGAATTCCATCTGCCACCAGCGATCTTGGGCTTGCGTGTAGCCCTGTGCGAAGATCAGGTCGTGGGTGTTGGCGGCATAAATTTGTGGAATGCCCCAATTATCACGGATGATTTCGACTTTGTCGGTGAGGCCGGAGATGTTGACCGCTTGAGCATTTGCTGAGGTGCTTTGCGATTTGATGACGATTTGACCATCCGCTTGGGGAATAGGGCCGCGAGTCCAGCGGTTAAAGACAATGACTCCGCCGATAACGGCGAGGACGAGGATGATGAGTACGACCAGTAAAATATTACGTATTATTCGCATAAAGAACTCCGATGTGTGGGAAATTTTTATTGCGCAATGGTTGTACCCCATTTAGGAGCGTCGTGCTATTGAAGTCTTCAGGTAACCGTTGATGGTTACCTGTTTAAGTGAATGTAAGAAGGGGATGAAAAGGCTACTGGTTAAAAGAACCATTCCAAAAGGTATATTTGAAAATATGAAGCATTTCTCCAAAAAAGGGCTGTTCAGGCGAGCGATAGTGTTATTTTGGGGGGGGCGACGTGTTAAACAGGCTGAAACAGGTTAACCTTGAGGGGCGAGACCAGAATTTTACCTGCTTTGCAGGTGGAGCAGGTAAAAAGAGGCTGTTTTGAGGCCATTTATGAAGATAACGCTTGAACATTCAAACCAAATTCAAACGCTCAGAACCGGAAAAATGTGGTAGAATTTTTGTTCTTGAAATTGTCACAGAATGCCTTTTGCCAAGAAAAGACATTACAGAACAGTTTCAACAGCGGGTTGTAAGGCTATTTCGCCGTTTGAGTAATGGGTTTACCGGCGGCACTTACAGCCAATCGAGTTGCCATTAGTTATTGAGGGCGTTGAGTTGAGTTTGGATGTCGGTGGCGTAGCGGCTGGCATCGGCAGCGTGTTCGCCATCTGGTGTGAGTTCAAGATAGTTTTGGAAATCGGCAAGAGCATCCGCATAGAGCGACGCGCCGGTTTGCAGGACAGAATATTTCAGTACACCGCGATAGAAGTAAGCATCGGCGTAAGTCGGATCGAGTTCTAGTGCTTTGTTGTAGTCGGCTAGGACGTTATCCCATTCGTAAAGCAGGAGATAGGTTTGACCGCGAAGCGTATAGAGGGCAGGGTCGTTAGATGAGAGGTCGATGGCAGCGGTTAGATCGGTCACGGCATCATCATAGCGGAAGGCGAGATTAAAGAGTTGAGCGCGGGCTGCAAGGACTTCATCGGCTCCTTCGTCTAGGTTCTTAGCCATTTCTACTGCATGCCTCATAAGATCGAAAGCCGCGTTTTCTTGTCCTGTTTTGATATACAGCCAAGCGAGATTAACACCGAGAAAACGAGGCGTATCCATGTACAAAAAATTTCTGTAGAGGTTGATGCTTTTTTGATAATCCTTTTCGAGTAAATAGCAAGTTGCTAGATCGTAATTTACAGGATCGAGAATTTCCTCTTTTGAAAGCACCAATCGTTGAAAAGTTGGCAGCGCAAGATCGCAGCGGTTAATTGAAAGTAAGATCATGGCATATGCGGCATCAACAGCAAAAGGGGCATCCAAAGAAATCGAGGGGGTGACTTCGTTTTTGAGAATAGGTGATAGTTCTTTCAATGCTTTCGGCATCGCAGAGATCGTGACTTGATAATCTCGAATAATTCTCTCAGCATCGAATAGCGGATCAAAGCGAATATAGCCGACAGTATTTTGCCCCTCTAATTGAAAAGGGTTCTGCATTGAAGTGAAAACTATTTTCTGGTTTGACTTCGCAAGCCTGTCCTTGAGGATCCCCATAAACTGTTCAGCTTTGGCTACAGTTATGTCAGAAGTGGTATCGATATACACATAAATTTCTGGCACATTTTCTTGATATGAAGCTGTGAAAGCTGGCTTAATTCCATTAATCAAAATAATTGATAGTAAGACGCAAATTGAGAAGCGATGAAGCATCAATATGACCCCGGTGTTGATTTCCCGCATTTTACAACATGCGATAGGGCAAATGTGGGATTTCCCAACCAAATTGGGATAAAAGTATTAGTGCTTGGGATACATTGTTGGGATAACCCTCGCTTTTAAAGCCATTTTGTCGTATAATTTAGATGTTAAAAAACATCATTTGTTCTAATTCCTTTTGGGATAAGCGAGCAAGTGCTTGGGATAAATACAGTGTCCGATTTGGGAAATAGGGCGAAGCGTATACTTCGCCCCATTAGTTTCAGGGAATAGACACCACTATGGATATTGGTCAAATCCGTTCCGTAAACATTAATGAAGAGATGCGCGGAAGCTACCTCGATTATGCGATGAGCGTAATTGTGGCGCGCGCATTGCCCGATGCGCGCGATGGGCTGAAGCCAGTGCATCGGCGTATTCTCTATTCAATGTATGATTTGGGCATTCGCGCGAACTCCGCCTATAAGAAAAGTGCCCGTATCGTTGGCGATGTGTTGGGTAAGTATCATCCACATGGCGACAGTGCCGTGTACGACTCGATGGCACGTATGGCACAGGATTTCTCGCTGCGGTATCCACTGGTAGATGGGCAGGGGAACTTCGGTAGTGTGGATGGTGACAGCCCGGCAGCGATGCGGTATACCGAGGCACGTCTTTCGCGGATGGCCGAAGAAATGCTAACCGACCTGAATATGGACACGGTTGATTTTGTAGACAATTACGATGGCACGACCCAAGAACCGAGTGTGCTGCCGTCACGACTGCCCAATTTGCTGCTGAATGGGACGAGCGGTATCGCGGTAGGTATGGCGACCAGTATTCCGCCACATAACCTGCGTGAATTGATACAAGCCATTACCTACATCATTGATAACAATCAGCGGATTGATGACATCACTGTTGATGAACTGATGCAGTTTGTGCATGGGCCAGATTTCCCGACGGGCGCGCAGATTGTAGTGGGCGAGGAATTGAAGGAAGCCTATGCGACTGGTAAAGGTCGCGTCATCATGCGGGCGGGCGCTGAAGTCGAGGAGATGAAGGGCGACCGCTTCCGCATTGTATTTAATTCGATTCCTTATCAGGTTAGCAAAACCCTGATTATCGAACGCATTGTGGAGTTGGTACGTGAAGGTAGGCTGCCGCACGTTTCCGATTTGCGAGATGAATCCGACCGGAATGGTATGCGGTTGGTAGTCGAGTTGAAGTTTGGAGCGCAGCCTAAGACGGTTCTCAATCAACTCTATAAGTACACCGGCTTGCAGAGTTCATTTAGCATCCAAATGCTGGCACTGGTGAACAATGAACCGCGCACCTTGAGTTTGAAGCGCTGCTTACAAATTTACGTCGAGCATCGCGTGGATGTGATTGTGCGGCGTTCGCAATTTGAACTGCGGAAATTGCAAGCGCGGGCACACATTCTCGAAGGGCTGCTGAAGGCGCTTTCGAGCTTAGACGCCGTGATCCAGACCATCCGCTCAGCGGACGATGTGGACTCGGCGCGGGCGAATTTGATGAGCCGCTTCGATTTAAGTGAGCCACAAGCGGTTGCGATCCTTGAAATGCAACTGCGACGTTTGGCGGCCTTGGAACGGCAGAAGATTCAGGACGAATTCAACGAAGTCATGGCGCGGATTGCCTATCTCGAAGATTTGTTGGCCTCACCGGAGAAAATTCTGGCGCTGATCCGTGAGGATTTGCAACTGCTGGCGGAAGAATATGGGGATGAGCGCAACACCGAAATCCTTTACGGTGTTTCGACCGACTTCAATGAAGCCGATTTGGTACGCGAGGAAGAAGTCGTCATTTCAATGACCGGGCGCGGTTACATCAAGCGCGTACCTGCATCTGCTTACCGCGCACAGCGACGTGGTGGTAAAGGCGTGACGGGTATGACGACCAAGGAAGAAGATGCGCTGGTCGACATCTTCGCCTGCAATAGCCTCGCTCATTTGCTGTTTTTCAGCGATAAGGGCAAAGTCTATGCAGAGCGAGCCTTCCATATTCCGGAAACCGGTCGAGCCAATAAGGGCACCTTGATCCACACCATTCTCAATTTGGAAGCGGATGAGCGAATTACAGCGGTACTGCATGTTGACTCGTTTGAACTGGATGGGCATTTCGTGATGGCAACCAAGCGCGGACGCATCAAGCGCGTGACGCTGGATGAATTCGCGGCGGTACGTCCAAGTGGATTGATCGCTATGGGACTGGAACCCGACGATTATCTGGGCTGGGTGAAATACTCGGACGGTGATCAAGACGTCATTCTGGTGACCGAGCAGGGGCAGAGCATCCGCTTCCATGAAAGTGAAGTGCGGGTGATGGGACGGCCTGCGGGCGGTGTCCATGCAATCAAGCTGGACGACGATGCTGTCGCCGGGATGGATGTGGTGGACGAAAACCATACGCATATGTTGGTCGTCACCAAGAACGGTTATGGTAAGCGGACGGAGTTGAGTGAGTATCGCCAGCAAGGACGCTACGGGATGGGTGTGCGGACGCTGGCGCGGAACGAGAAAACGGGGCCGATTGTCAGTGTGCGCTGCATCAACGAGAATGATGATATTATGCTCATCACTAAGGATGGGGTTGTCCTGCGAACGCGACTGAACCAGATCCGTGAGACAGGACGCAGCACACAAGGCGTCAAGATTATGGATTTGTACGACGGTGACGAAGTGGTAGGTGTCGCGATTATGAGCGCCGAGCCAGAAGTCGAGGAAACCAATGGCACTGGCGAAGGCGAAGTACCACCGCCACCGGAGGTAGGGGCAGGCGATAATCCCAGCCCAAGTACGAACGGGACGAGCTAGATCAGCTTGAGTTGAAATGAGAAATCGGACGCAGCATGCTGCGTCCCTACACTCACGGTTTGACGGTAATTATGCAAAATAAAAACGGGACATGTGTCCCGTTTTTGATTCTGGAGGTTGAAGCGAGTTATTCAGCTTCTTCTTCTTCGTCAGCCTTGCCCTTCTTAATGATTTCCACTTCAGGCGAGCCTTCCGCAGCAGCTTCCGCAGCTTCGTCTTCCTCAGAGCGGGCAGCCGCAGGTTGCGAAATACGGGCGATCATTTCATCAGGGTCGTTGACGATGGCGATGTCTGAACCCAAATTCAGGTCACGGACATGGATGGAGTCGCCGATTTCCTTGAGGCTGGAAATGTCAATTTCAATTTGGTTGAGCAGGTGGCTCGGCAAAGTTTCGATGGTGATAGTGGTCGGGCCAGTGACCAAGATACCGATCTTGCTGGCGATGGCAGGGCTATCACCAGTGAAGTGCAAGGGGACATCGATGCGGATCTTAGCGGTCATATCGACAGCGAAGAAATCGACGTGCAAGATGTCGTTACGCAGGATGTCGCGCTGAACTTCACGCGCGAGTACCGGCGTCGCTTTGCCATCAACGGTGATTTCGATGAGGTTCGTACCACCGGCCTTCATAAGGGCCAGTTGGAGTGGACGGTAGGGAATTTGCAGATTCTGCGGTTGTGACTTTGGCCCATAAATGGTCACCGGCACAATGCCCTGACGGCGTAATTGGCTGACCTTTTTGCCAACAAGGGCGCGCGATTCCGCTTCGATAGTAAACTTTTCCGCCACGATTGAACTCCTTAGTATGCTGTCCGCCATCAGCGTTCAGGAATTCGGCCCATTCGCTTAAGGGAAACGACAGCTATTTATCTCATTTAATGAATGGGAGCATTTTAATGGGGTGAGGCGGGTTCGTCAATGCCAAGTCGGGTTAGAGAGGCGCTTTGGAGTGGGAGCGTGGGGTAGGTAGGCAGAAAACAAAAGCCCTGTGAAATCATCAGGGCTGTTTGCGGTGTTTATTCATATTCAGCAATTAAACAGATAGTTACTTGGTGGGGGTGTCGTAGCTTTGATACATCACAAGACCGATGAAGAGCTCAATTGCGCCGATAATGCCAATGACACGATAAGAGGTCAACTGTGGATAGCCGACTAAAAAGATCAGGCCGATCACCAGCAGCATAACACCGCCCATGACTAATCTGCGACCATTCTCTTTATTCAAAATACGATTAATGGGCAGGGCGCGTCGTTCGTTGTTCAAGTTCTTGTGACCTCATTAAACTAGCAACTTATTAACAGATAAAACTATCCTAAAGGCAAACTGTTTTTCAAGTGCATAAAGGATTCGAAGAATCAATTCTAATCAAGTTTTGGGATAAAAGCCTATAGGAAAAAAGGGAGAACCGTTTATGGAGCTTTGTTGGGCAAAGTGCAGTAAGATGCATTGCAAATGAGATTAAGCAGTTTGTGCGTGGATAGTACTTGGACAAATTATACGAAGGTGGTGTTTTTGCTTGACAGAGCGGGCTGAACATGTTTGAATACGAATAACAGTTTACGTATTCATACCGAAAATTTTGTTTATGACGCGAAATAAAATTACTGCGAATGGTCGTCCAGTGACGATGCGCGATGTCGCACAACTGGCGGGAGTATCCCAAACCACTGTGTCGCGCGTCTTGAGTCAGGCGGACTCGCCGATTGCCATTAGCGAAGACACCTATAAACGTGTGCAGGACGCTATCGAGCAGTTGGGTTATTACCCAAATATTGCGGCGCGCAGTTTACGGGGACAGGCGGTAGAGATGATCGCCATGATGATCGCCGATATTTCCAATCCGTTTTATCACACCATCGTCCAAAATGTGCAGGACGTATCCCGTAAGCATAATTTTGATGTGGTGATCGCCAATACCAACCACATTTACGACAACGAAATTCACTTTTGCGAGGCCATGATGCGCCGTCCGGTGGATGGCATCATCATGGTTCCGTACCATTTGTCCGATGCCAACATCAACCAATTGATTCAGCGAACAGGGGTCGAGGTGGTGGTGTTGGGCGAACATATTCATCATCCAACGGTCGATGTGTTTCATGCGGATGATGAGGGTGCCAGTTTTGATGCGACCGAATGGATGATCCAGCAGAAGCATCATCAACGCATCGGGTTTATTTCTGTCGAGAATACGCCACCGGGTGAACGCCGCTACCGGGGATATGCCCGCGCGTTGCAAGCTAACGGTATCGCGGTTGATGCTGAACTGGTCGCTCAGGGCGATTGGTCGGTTGAAAGTGGCTACGCCGCCACAGAACGATTTCTGATGTTGAAGAACCGTCCGACGATTATTTTTGCATGTAATGACCATATGGCGATTGGTGCGCTCAATTGTGCATTAGACGCGGGGCTGCGGATTCCCGATGACATGGCGATTGTGGGGTTCGACAATATCCCTACGACGACCTTGGTGCGGCCTAAGCTGACCACCATTGCTCAATTCCCGGTAGAAATCGGTAACTTGCTGGCTCAGGCACTCTTTGAGCGGATTGAGAAGGTATATAGCGGGCCGAGGCGAACCTTCGCCGGGAAAATGCAACTGATTGAGCGGGATTCAACGTAATAATTTTACGGAACTGTCCGAAGAAATAATATTTATTGGGAGTACAAGGGCTTGTTAGATTTTAACCACAACCCCCAGATTTTTCCTGATGCCTTTGCTGCAATTCCTGTCCCTGAGGCAATCGTGCCGCGTGTGGAATCGCGCGCTTACTGGGATAACCAGACAGTTGAAGTTCAGCTTCAATCTGCCCATAAAGCCGAGTTGGATTGGGGCAAATATCGACTCCGGTGGGAACTCAATCAAACAAGCGGGCTGGAAGGGATTGGTGTAGGGAAACGTCATGCGGCTGTTGCGCCAGTTGTATCGGCACGGGTTCCGATGCCCAGAGTTCAAACGGCACAGTTGCTTCCATTAAGTCTCCGCTTAGTTGATGAATCTGGTTTTGAACTGGTTAGTCATTCTAACGATTTACTGGTGCTGCCTTCTCATGCTGCACAGGCGCGTTATAGCGGTGAGATCGCCGTGATGACCTTGGTCGGTACTGAGTCGGCCATAATAAGCCATCTCAATTATGCGGTTGAAGATTCATTGTCCAAGTGTACTCAAGTGGTCGTGTCTGATTCGCCAGATGCTGAAACGCTGAATTGGGTGCGCGACGGTGGGAAAATGCTGTTGGTTTGCGAGGGTGATAATCCCGTTTTTTGGGAATATATACGGGGCGGAATACCTGAGAACCATTGGATCACAAGCACAAGCTGGCTGAGGCCGGAAGTGTATCCGAATTTAAAGGTGGAAAATCCTTTGAAGCTGCCATTCCAACATGTGATGCCGCGCGGCAGCATTGGAGGATTGCCCCAAGAAGACACCCATGCCCAGCACGATTTTCTAGCGGGGCGCATTTCAGGCTGGGTGCAGCGACCCAATATCCATACCGTACAGTTTGGTTACGGTCGTGGAACCGTCATTATGACGACTTACACGCTTTTGGAGTCCTTGCGGTTTGGCGAACCTGATCCGGTTGGCGTGGTTATGTTGAACGACCTTATTGATTACCTTGTTTCTGATTCGTGTAAACCTAGTTTGCAAGTAAACCCCTGAACGTAAATACAGCATTTTGAAAATCAAAGAGGTGTGGTTGTTATCCACACACCTCTTTTTATTGCTGCGATGTTATGCGACGGAGCTAGTTCTTGCTGAGTTTTGTGCCACTATCCAGAGACATCTTGGTGTTATCCTTAGCTGCCACCGGAATGTTGAAGCTAAAGCGGAAGCGATTCTTCGGATCATACTTCGCTTTGATTTCACGCAAGCGCTGATATGTTTCAGTCGCAAAGGCACGCTTGGTTTCTTCCCACTTTTCGTCGCCCACGAGGAAGTTGATGTATGTACCGCCCGTTAGGTTTGGTTGCAAGGCCTGTTTGACTTGGCGGATGTGATTTTGAGCATTGGTCACTGCTTCCGGTGTCGGGGTGATGGCGATCATTTGGAAGATGTGATTCGCATCACGGTTGCCATAGGCATTCTTCCCTGCCGGAACACGAGCGATGACACCACCTGCGTGACGGATTTCGATAACGACGAAGGGAGATGTCGGGCCGCCATAACTGGTCATAATATCGAACGTTTCGTCAGTCAGTTCACGGATCCAAGCGGCACTGCTTTGGTCGGGCGATGGATCAAGCGGGTCTTGGCTGATGATGGCAGCCATACTAAATGGGATGGCTTTGAAGTCATCAATGGCAGGCGCTTGCCAATCACGCCAATATTTGAGCAGTTTCTCGCCGTCTTCGACATCGCCGGTATAGCATCCACGCACAACGGCAAAGGATTTCCCGCGCAGAAATTCAGGGACTTCCGGGAAGGGCGGGAGGTTCAAAACCGCGATAGATGAAGTGAGTTCATCAGGTGCGTTTTTGATCCACTCACGATAGTGGACAAAAACTTCTTTCGCGTTCTGGATGGGGTAAAGCAGGTTGCCTGCATAGACGGTCGTTACGGGATACAGCTTGATTTCCAACCCGGTCACGACGCCGAAACTTCCGCCACCACCGCACAATGCCCAGAAGAGGTCACTGTTTTCTTCTTCACTGACGTGCAGCAAGTGACCATCTGCCGTTACCATTTCGAAGAAGTTGACGCTGTCGGCAGATAAACCGTATTTACGCGCTAACCAGCCCATACCACCACCGAGCGTATAACCAACTACACCTACATCAGGCGAAGAGCCGAGCAAGGGAGCTAAACCAACTTCCTGTGCTTTTTCGAGGACAATACCCCATTTGACACCGGCTTCCACCCACGCCGTTTGCGTAACAGCGTCAATGCGAATGTCTTGCATAGGTGAGGTGTTAATCAGAACAGCGTTATCTGCTGCCAATGCCATACCATGTCCGGTGGCTTGGATGGCAACACCTAGATCATTGAGTTTGGCATAGCGAATGGCTTCAACCACGTCGCGTGCGTTTTGAGCCATAACGATCACTGCTGGACGTTGACGGTAGGCGGTGTTCCAAGGTTGGCTGGCCTGATCGTAACCCGCATCACCGGGGATGAGGGCTGAACCTTTCAGGCGTGATTGTAGTGTATCAATCGTTGATAAGATCAGAGAGGACTGCTTCGTTTCCATTGTGTGTTGCTCCTACGCTATCCACTGTTTGCTGTTGCTGTCTATGCCATAACAATAGTCTGGAACGCCTTCTGAATCCTCTAGCGAAGTATGCAATTTCAATCAATGCGTTCGGCGGGAAATTAATCCATGCGGAGGGCTGAAGTGCGTCAGACTTTAGTTGTATGTCAACAGGATGTGGGGATCGGTATCAGAAAATTATTCTTCAGGTCGAAAGCATGATTTGTGATTTTCTCCGCCTAAAGTCTGAGGGGCATCCGCCGAAAGGCTGAACTTTGATGACAGGAGCGCGGTTATAGAGGATAATAACGGAATATTATCTATCCGCTTTGAGATTAAACTATGACGATACGTATATTGATTGCCGATGACCATGCCGTTGTTCGCCAAGGGTTGAAGATGTTCCTAAGTCTTGACCCTGAAATTGAAATTTTGGGCGAAGCTGGAGATGGCAAAAAAGCCATCGAAATGGCTCGGCAGCTCCAACCAGACATTGTACTCATGGATTTGCTGATGCCCGTTTTGGGCGGTGTGGAAGCGACGGCAACCATTCGGCGTGAAATGCCTGACGTGGAAGTGATCGCGCTGACGAGCGTGTTGGAAGACAAATCGGTGGTCGATGCTGTACGAGCCGGTGCGATTGGCTATCTACTCAAAGATACCGAATCAGATGAATTGATTCGTGCCATCAAAGCAGCGGCTGCCGGACAAGTTCAGCTTTCACCTAAAGCAGCGGCGCGCTTGATGCGTGAAGTTCGCACACCCGATAATCCAGAAACCTTAACCGACCGCGAGACAGATGTATTGCGTCTGCTGGCAATGGGGCAGTCGAATAAGGAAATTGCGCAGACGTTAAGTATTGGCGAGAAAACGGTGAAAACACACGTCAGCAATGTTCTCGCAAAACTTGGTGTGACCAGCCGCACACAGGCCGCTTTATATGCAGTACGGATAGGGTTGGTTGAAGCGCCGCCGGAATAAAGATGCATGACTGTATTCAATGATGAAATCAACACGCTCTATATTGCCTCAAATAAACTCACACAGGCCGCTACCCCGGTTGAACAGCTAGAAGCGATTAGTGATTATGCGCGGCGCAACAATGCGTCGTGGGGCATTCTAATTTATCTGGACGATGAAATGCAGACGGAAGAGGTTGTGGCCGAGTGGACAGTCGGCAACGCTATTCCGCTTGGCATCGGGGCGAAGTTTCCGGTCTCGGATGATGAGGTTCATAGCGATCCATCCGAACGGGAGCATCCTCAGTTCGTCCAAGATACGCTCAACGAAGATCATGTCCATCCACCCATACTGTCGGTAGCCAAGCTGCATCAAATGCGTTCAGCGGTTATCCTGCCACTGTACAACAAGGGCCGCTGGGTCGCCGAAATCTTATTTGGGTGGGATGTGACATGCCTATTTGATGAACGCGACCAACGCGTCTATACAGCCCTTCAGCAGCAGGCCGCCTCGGCGATTGATTCCGTTCGGCTGTTTGAACAAGCTCAAAAACGTGCCACCGAGTTAGAGATCGCTAAACAAGAAATTGATCTGCTGCACGATGCTTTGCAGAAATTGACTCGCGCAGCGACCCGCAAAGAATTGCTGATGGCGGTGAGCGAATATCCACGCAAAATTGGCGCTTATAACGGGCAGTTGTTTTATTTCAATCAGCCACAGGTTGATCATGTGGAGACCGTTGCCACATGGGGAACAGTCCCCGAAATTGAAACGCCTGTTGGTCTGGTCATTGACCTGACGCGTCGGGCTTTTTGTGCGTGGTGGCTTTCACGGCCAGATACACCTTCCTTTATTACCGACACGATGGTCGATGAGCATGTTGACCCCGAAAGCCGTCTGATTTTTACAGACATCCATGCGCGGGCGATGGCTGTTTTGCCGCTGCATACCAAGGGACGTTGGATTGGCGTCATCACGTTTTATTGGGATAAACCGTATCATTTTGCGGAGCGTGACACGCGCATTTTCACGGGGCTGCATCAACAGCTTGCGCCGGTCGTCGAGTCGATCCGGTTGTTTGAGCAGAGTGAGCAGCGCGCAACCGAATTGGAAGTCGCCAAGCGCGAGATGGATATTCTGTATACGGCTTCACGTCAGTTGATGCAAGCGACCACCCCCAATGAACAGCTTGAAGCCGTCAGTGATTATGCCCGGAACACGGGATCTGCATCTGGCGCTCTATCCTACTTCAACGACAGTGAATTTGATGAGGAAGTGGTCGCCGAGTGGTGTACGGGGCAAGTTGTGCCAGCAGGGGTTGGAACGCATTTTTATACAACTGGTGAAAATCCGGAACAAACGTGGCTGCATATTCCGGGGATGCCCACTCTCATTCCTGATGCCACCAATGATCCGCGCATTGCACCCGAAATCTTAGAAATCGCTCTCTTGAATAAGACACGGGCGATGGCGCTGCTTCCTCTTTATAACAAAGGGCGTTGGATTGGCCTTTTGGTCTTTCGCTGGTCTGTGCCACGCGAATTTAATGAACGTGATTACCGTGTATACGCGGCCTTGCAACAACAAGCTGCGCCGGTAGTCGATTCGATTCGGCTGTTTGAACAGGCGCGACAGTTAGCAGCCTTTGAGGAACGAACGCGCTTGGCACGCGAACTCCATGACTCGGTCTCACAGGCTCTCTACGGGATTGGTTTGGGGGCACGGACAGCAAAAACGTTACAGAAAATTGATCCATCACGTTTGAATGAGCCGCTCGATTACATTCTGTCGCTGGCAGAAGCGGGCATGACTGAGATGCGGGCGCTCATCTTTGAACTGCGGCCGGAGTCAATTGAGCAAGAGGGCTTGGTGATCGCCTTGGGTAAGCAGGCGTCGTCAGTGCAGGCACGACATGCCATCCGTGTGATGACCGAATTCTGTGAAGAACCTCCGCTGCCCGTTGATACCAAGGAAGGGCTTTATCGCATCGCGCGCGAGGCGCTGCATAATGCGGTTAAACATGCCCAAGCGACGGAAGTGTGGTTGTCATTTATCCATACACCAGACGGTTACGCGCTGGAATTGGTGGACAATGGACGTGGCTTCGATGTGTCGGGTTCATTCCCCGGTCATCTTGGGTTGAAGTCCATGCGCGAACGAACGGCGAGTTTGGGTGGCGCTTTAGAGATTGAAAGCACTCAGGGGCAAGGCACACGCATATTGGTCAAAGTTCCTTCGACATAGGTTTTCAAGCAATCATATTGATGAAAGGGCCGTCACACTGTGGCGGTCTTTTTTATGTGTGGGCAATCGGAATTAAATCGCTAATTTGTCGCCGGATTGTGCCTCTTTGTAACATTGGAATGTTTAGCACGTTATAGCTTCAAAGTGACTTTATTTATACAGTCATGATGAGGCAAACGGATGATCCTTACATCAGCGCAGATCCAAGCTCTTTCCTATATTCATCGCCGACGCAGAATCGGGCCGAGGGTTGGGTCAAAGCTATCCCCTTATATGCTCAACAAACTAAAACAACTTGGGCTGGTTATTGAATATGATGGCATTATTCTGCTCACCCGCGAAGGGCAGTGTGAATTAGCAAATATGCATGTCGCAGTTTCATAGTTTTTTGGCGGCAGTCGCATTTTGAATATTGATTTGTATGATTGTCGAGCCTCGAAAAGAAACACCTCTATCCGATGAAGGATGAGGTGTTTCTTTAATGTCCAGATACGAAGCCCAAACTTAAGATCAAGAAGACTGTCCATGAGAACGCCCGCATTTCGCCTAGCGAGCAACAGGACTCAACCCTATCACATTTCCCTCATACGTCAGCACCTTTTTCTGATGAACCCCCAAAAAATTTCGGACGACATTTACACCGCCGCAAAATCTGTTTAAAATCAATGGTTTTTGACACGTTCGTGTTTCGCAAAACCCCGAAGATAGGTCGAAGATGGTTATTAATCGGACTCGCAGAATCGACTTCATCGTGGTCGCCATTCCCTGCGTGCTTTATGCCATCCACGCGTTGTATTTCGGAACATGGGTGGTGGATGATGCGGGCATTACCTTTGCCTATGCGCGACATCTCGCCCAAGGCTACGGATTGGTCTCCCAACCGGGTATGATGCCCATTGAAGGCTATTCAAATTTTACGTGGGTGATTCTTCTTGCCCCAACAATGTTCTTAAACGTATTTGATCCCGTAATCACGCCCAAGTTAATCAGTATCCTGTTAGTTGCCGGGACGTTCGTGATCATCACGCTAATGCTGCGGCCCGTACGCGGAGGGCGTTGGATCGCTTTGGCAGCGCTGATCTTGACGGCCCTGAATTCGTCTTTCGTGATATGGACGATTTCCGGTTTAGAGAACGCGCTATATGTGTTTCTGGTGGCGCTGATGCTCTGGGTATCGGTACGCGTGACCTCCGATGGTCAAGCAACTCTCCGTAATGCCATTTTCATGGGTCTATTGGTTTCGTTAACAGGTATGACACGTCCCGATGGATTGGCCTATGCACTGGCTTTCCCCATGATTCTCATTCCGGCTCGGACAATTGGCTGGCGAAATAAGATCAAGCTGCTGCTGGTATATGGAGCGGCGCTGGCATTGTCCTACGGGGCCTTCATCTTATTTCGGTTGGCCTACTTCGGCGCGCCCTTACCCAACACCTATTACGTAAAAGGCGGACCAAAACTGGCCGACCTTCTGAATCTGTTGACGCTTCAAGCACCCATCATAAAACGGATACAGCTTCTGCTGACGAGTATGCTGGGCGGCGCGGCGGATTTCCTTCCGGCGTTGTTGATCGTGGGTAGTCTGGCTCTGATTGCTTTACGGGCTTGGTCAGGCCGTGCGTGGGCTATTTTGGTCTATATGCTGTGTGCGTTATCCATATATCTATTACTCCCGCCCGACTGGATGGGGGAGTATCGCTTTGCAACCGTATTTTTTCTACTGTTTTATCTCTACATAGCCTTCGTTGGGATAAGCCTATTAAATCGATTGCCGCAGCCATTCGCTGCCGCTACCCAAATTGGACTCGTTGCCCTTGCTATCGTCAGCACGCTGAATTGGTATATTCCCCGCACACAGATATTCAACCGAAATCCGACTGTCCCTTTTCAGATGGTAAAGCAAACCTATGCGGATCGATTCGAGTGGTACAAACAGGTTCTAGCTTTGCCAAAGGCATCAGTCATGCTGCCCGATATAGGCGGTGTGATTTACTATTCAGACCTCACGGTCTATGACCTCGTTGGACTGACCGATCAAAGCATAGCCCGTTACCTCGGCAAAGACATAGATCGACCGAGCTTTTACAACTATGTCTTTGAAACGGTCAAACCAACCTTTATTCATACCCATGCCTTTTGGACGCAGCACACCAGCCTTGAAGATGACCCGCGTTTTGCACAACTATATCTGCCGATTTGTAGTTATATTGACCCCTATGTGCAGCAAAATTATCATGTCAAACGCAACTCAGGTGATTTCGTGCTGCGAAGTATTGGCGAAGCCCATCCCAATGAGCTTTCCGGGATACGACAGAAACTAGACGACAACTGTAATCTGAAATAAGAGCGCATCAACATGACCTACAAAGGCTTATTCATTGGCTTAGTCTGCATCCTACTCGTTAGCCCCTTAGCTGCACAATCGACATCCAATATTCCGATTGACCAAATTGTGACCGTGCCAAAAGGTTTCACGGTCGAAGTCTATGCGCGTGGGCAAGAAACCGGTACCCCAACCGTGCTGGCCTTTGGCCCCGATAAGCGCCTCTACGTCTTAGGCCAAGAAGGCCATCTCAACCGATTTGAAGACCGTGATGGCGATGGATACGCTGAGACGCAGATCACCGTTTACGACAACGCCGATAATGAACTCAATCACGCGGTCGGCTTGGCGTGGTACAAGAACAAAATGTATGTTTCCGACAGTGGGCGAATCAGCATTCTTTCGGACGCGGATGCCGATGGCGAGTTGGACACGGTCACGCCGATTGTCAAAGGCTTGGTATCCCTACAATATTGGGGTCATTCCAATAATGGGATCGCCTTTGGGCCGGACGGTAAATTATACGTGGGCATTGGCTCGACCACCGATCATGGGCCGATTCGGGTTGCAGGTGAAGCCGAAATCATGCGCATGAATCCCGATGGCTCTAATCGAGAGGTTTTCGCGACGGGTTTTCGTAACCCCTATGATTTGACCTTTTCGCCCAGTGGCGACCTTTTCACAGCCGACAACAATCCGGATCGCTTTGATAAAACCCTGCGCTACCTCCCATCTGAAGAACTGGATCATGTTCGGCAGGGCCAATTTTACGGCTTTCCAAAAGTCTTTGGGCAACCCGATCCCGGTGATAAGAGTACCGCTCCCATCACCGATTTTTATCCCTCGGTTGCCAGTTCTGGCTTGGTTTATTATGCTGCCAAGCAGTTCCCGGCTCATTATCAAAATGGGGTTTTCGTCGCCCAATGGGGTTCGATTGCCCAGCCCGTTGAAGCCCGCGATATTCGCAATGGCTTTATGGTGGTCTATGTTCCCCTTCGCCCCACGTCCGATGGCACATTTACAGGCGATTGGGAAGTCTTCGCCATGTTTAACCAAGAGCAAGGTGAGTATCGCCCAGTGGATGTAACTGTTGGGCCAGATGGGGCACTTTATGTGCTGGAATACAATCAGGCGGTTGTCTATCGCATTTACTACAGTGGGAATGTGACACCGAAGTCAACTCCGACGCCGGTCGCGCCCATGACCATCGGGGAGATGATTTTCCGCAACGGTGCCAATGGTGCGCCTGCCTGTATTACCTGCCATTCGCTAGATCCCAAAGTCACCGGCGTTGGGCCATCCTTGTTTAACTTACGCGACTCAGCTAGCCAGCGTGTCAAAGGCGTGGATGCACGTGCCTATATCCGTACCTCCATCCTTGATCCGAATGCCTATATCGTCAAAGGCTATCCTGCAAATCTGATGTATCAGGACTTTGGCACACGCCTCTCGAAAGCCCAGATCGAGTCATTGGTTGATTTTGTGCTTTCGTTATCCAAGTAACCATGTTCTGGTCAGTGATGCTGTTATTTACAAATAAATCACGCAAATTGTAGGGACGCGGCATGCCGCGTCCGCATCAAGTTGTTACACTTTGTTACCATCACCAAAATCGCAATACTGTTCTGAAGAATGTAATGATAAGCTGTTAAGGTCGTACATTAAGAGGATGAATCAAGCCGTGAATCAAGATATGTTTTATCTCGCTGTGATATTACTCATTGTAACAGCCCTTGCTTTTTTTGCGGGCGTCTACCCGATGGTGATTGCTGGATTAGCCGGAGTGATTGCCACCCTCATCCGTAGCCGCGATTGGGCCACTTAAGCCAACGAAGACTTAAATTTATGACGAAAGCGCCTACACAGGCGCTTTTTTGTTTAGTGGATAACGCGACTCGAACCCATGACAATATGCAATGGCCTTTAATTAAGATTAAGTAAAACGATAATGAGACAACTGGCTCATCTCCACGAATGAAAAGCCTTGTACAATATCACAATTTATATAATGAACGCCGAAACATGTGTGACGTTGCAAGATTATATGAGGATAGCAATGACGGTCCTTCAGATTTTGCTCGTTGAAGACAATCCGGGTGATGTCCGATTATCGTCTGAAGCTTTTAAAGAAAGTAATCTGCCGCATTGTTTACATGTGGTTAAAGATGGCATTGAAGCGATGGGCTTTGTGAGACATGCCACAGATTATTCTCAAGCCCCTCGTCCTGACATCATTATTTTGGATCTGAATTTGCCAAGGAAAAACGGTCTCGAAGTCTTAGATGAAATTAGGTCTGACCAAGAATTGAAGGATATTCCTATTGTCATTTTAACGACCTCCGCTAATGATCTGGATGTCCTTACTGCCTATAGAAAGCAAGCGAACGCCTATCTTGTAAAACCGTCAGATTTAAATCAGTATGACGAGGTTATCAATGCCGTTGTGGCCTTATGTCAATAGGCATGTCAGTCATTTATGATGCGATGTGCTTCATTTGTAGGGTTGGTCTTTGTATTCCATCAGACGCAAATGGACGCTTAGAGTAAGGTGTAGTCTATGCGCCGATTACTAGGTTCTTTTGAGCGATCTTTATCCCTTTTAAACGCGATTACCGATGGCGTAATTGCCCAAGATGAAAATGATCAACTCATTTATATAAATGATGCTGTAGCTCACTTGAGTGGTTATGCATCTGCTGAGGCAATGCTAAATGTCTCTGCCGCAGAATTAACAGATCGGCTCAAAATTCAAGATGAGCAAGGCCAAGTTCTCACCGTTTCGCAAATGCCGGGACGTTGTGCTTTGTCAGGCCATGAAGTACCGGAACGTGAATTAAGGTATGTTAATCCCAACACGGGCGAACCATCTTGGTTAGCCCTCAAAGCGCAGCCTGTGTTTTCACTGGACGGTAAGGTTCAATTCGCGGTCAGTATTATCCGCGACATTACCCAACGAAAGCAGCTTGAGGCCCAGACCATTGAACTGCTGGCAGAACGAGAACGTGTAAAAGTTTTGCAGCGCTTTGTGAGCGATATGTCACATGACTTCCGGACACCACTTTCAATCTTAAGTAACAGTCTCTACCTGTTGCAGAAGAATACCGACCCGGAGAAACGACAAACCCATGCTGTTAAGGCTGAACGCCAAATTAAACGCATGGAAAAACTGTTGAACGAACTGCTGCAAAGCGCACGTTTGGATGAAAATAAGGTTAGCTTTCAGTTTAGGCAAACCGACATCAATACATTTTTAGAACCCGTAATCCGGGAATATGCGTCACTTGCGACCGAAAAACAAATCGATGTCCAGTTTGTGTCGGACTATAATAGTTGTGCCGCTTGTATAGACCCCACCGAATTCGATCACGCCTTCAGGAACGTCATTGAAAATGCCATTACCTACACCCCCAAAGGCGGATGTGTCACAGTTCGCACCACAACGCACGATCAACAGACCATTATTTCCATACGCGATACGGGTATTGGCATCTCAAACAATGATTTGCCCCATATCTTCGAACGCTTCTATCGAGCCGATCAAGCGCGATCAACCGATACGGGTGGTAATGGGCTAGGGTTGTCGATTGTCAAACGAATTGTCGAAGTCCATAAAGGCCGTATCGACGTGAATAGCCAACTCGATGTCGGCACAGAATTTCGGATTAGCCTTCCCATCTAACCGTGATACGATTCCACAAGCGAGATAGGTAAAGCAACCTTTGAGTGTTTTTTTATTTAGGGTAACGCGCTTCGAACCATGACATATTGTTGAGGGAAAAGTATCATGGTTTTTCCTCATTTTGACGTATCTATTGATTGGGAAAATGAATTGGCCGAATAAAGCGCAGAACAACTCAAACATCTGCCTTAGATAGTGCTTACTTGAGCGCACTTCGTAATTTCCGGCCTTCCTCTGCCAAGTCGAGCAGGTAACGGCCTACATTCCCCCAATAATTAAGCAACTCACCAAATGGTCGTTTAAAGAATTCCTCCATAAAGGCATGCTGGTTTTCATCGAATAGATAATCGAGGTTTGAAATCGGAAGGGCATAGCGGAGCGCCGATGCAACCGCGTAGCAGAATCGGACGGTTCGTGGGTCGCCGCGCCAACCCACGTCATTTAACCCTTCCAAATAGCCCTCAAAAACGAGTTTCTCAAGTTCTTGAACGTCGTCTAATTCAATCTCGAAGAAACCGATGTTTGTGGCGACAGGCGCAACAATCTCCTCTCCAATAGCGCCTATGCCCATAAAAGCCCAATCAATGGCAACCGTTTGTTCTTGGCCATCCGTACTTCGGCGGGCAAATAAATTCCGGCGGAAAGCATCACCATGACAGAGTGTTTGGGGAAGCCTGTCAAATGCATCAAGAAACATTTCTCGCTCATCCCACAGCTTAAAAATATTGCGGGCAACATCTGGAGGGTATATGCGCCGCACCAACGGATGATCCCCAGCACTTTTAAGTTGGGCTATTCCCGGAGCAGCCTGTGCCGTATAGGCACGTAGCCATCCTGATCTTAACCAAGGCCATGATGGAAGCGGTCGTTCCGTCAAGAACACCCCATTAAATTGACCGAGATGGCGGGCCGCAAGTCCATAGCGTGAAAGGGGCCACTGGGAGCCGATCTCATCTTTCACATCTTCCATCCACAGCCAAATGGTTTTATCAGGCTTTTCGACGACATCATAACATTTCGGCATGACCAGATTGCCCGGCAGCGCGCTTAATAACTCTGACTTGTAAGCCAACGGTTCGCGTTTCCAATAAACAATGTTAGATGGATCATCGAAGGCAGGCCCCCAGCGAATGATCTTGAGGACTAACGACCATTGAAGCGCTTCGCCTTGTTTATTTGCATTCCCCGTAAAACGGAAGAGTCTTGAGTTGTCTTGCGCGCCGCCGTGAAGCTGATGGAAAGTCCAATCCACAATTTCGATAGCGTTGCTGTCCAGAGCACGACAGACCAGCGGGGTGAGGGTTGCTTTGTCAACTGTTATCGATGGCTGTCCGTCTCCGCTGTAATCAGAATGGGTAGACATTGTGCTGCTCTTTCGGCTATTTATGCCGCGCTTTCGGGTAAAGGAAACGTATAGGAATATTTCACCGAGTCTTTGTCGTTACCTAGAATTCCAGAATAATGCTATGATGCAAGAAATCATAGCATACTACATGCTCAAGGAAATATAAATGCTTCTAGTAATATTGGGCGCAGGAGCTTCCTTCGATTGTGCGCCTCTCTATCCAGCAAAAGATCGTGAAAAACCAGAATCGCGTATGCCCTTGACTAATGACCTTTTCGGCAAAACTGATATTTGCACAGAAGGAAGGAAGGCATATACACAGATTTTGCCCATTCTCAGTAGACTTACAAATCTAGCTACCGGACACTAAACAAAAGTTGGAAGGATGAATGAGGGGAAGGGGGTCAGAGAGGGCTAAACAGCGCTCAACAAAATCCCAGCCCCAACGAAAGATGCTCAAATCATGACGGTCATGGCGATCTACCAAATCGACCAGACGAGCGAGTTCGACATAACGACCAAGGGCTAGGAGCCAGAGATATAACAAGCACACAATCAAGGTCAAGCGTCCCAGCCGAAGGAAAGAACGCAGATGGCTGCTTTCCAAATCGAAGCCATGACCTTTCAAATCCGCAAACATTTGCTCAATCCACATGCGACGCCGGTACAAACGGATGGTCGCTCGAACAGTTCGTTGGTTGGTCGCCAGAAACCAAGGTTGTTTTTCGCCTTTACGCCAATAGATGACCACATGAGTGAGTTGGTCATGGGCTTGGGTCAACCATGTCCAACCCAACCAGCGACAAGCAGGAGCATCAAGGAAACTGTCGAGACGCTGCCATTGACCGTTGCCTTGCCACCAGAGCAAGTGGTCGCCGGGTTGGCGTAGAGCGTAATCCCATCCCCATTCTCGTAACTGAGCAATCAGGAGAGGTCGTCCAAATTCGCTATCGCCCACTAAGGATATGGTCACGCCAAAGGGAAGCAATTTCTGGACATGACTGAGAAGAGCGATTTGGACATGGGTGGTGGTCTGTCCGCGACTTCCAAGCGCCCACATCCAAGCGATGGGCAAACTGCGCCGTCGATAAGCCACACTCACCATCACCAAGCGAAAACCAAGGGCAATCTTGGTACTGTCGATGATCAGATGAATGGCTCCGCCACTCGCTGCTGACAATAACGTCCAGCGTGCGAACGGATCATACCATGCCCGCACGCGCACTAATGGGTTATCCAAAAAGCGTCTGAAGCGTTTGACACTGCTCAACTTCTTGGCTCGTGATGGCATTTTCCGAGCGATATGATCTAGTTGAACGCTCCGTGCCAGAAACAATCCGCGCATCATGAACAACAAATTCGCTAGTCGTGTGTCGCAGCGATCTGGTAAGGTTTGCACGACGAACTGCTGAAGGCTACTATACATTTGAGGAAGGCTGATAGCGAACATGGTGACTTCTCTCTTGGTTGTTGTTTGGTTACTCAACCTTAGCGAGTTTTTCCACCTTTTCCTATCCCTTCCTCTCCTTCCTTTCGCTCTTTTGTTCAGTGTCCGGTCGCTAGCTTACAAATCTTTATTATGCTGAAGGCGATTCTTTTGAAAAGCGTTTGCAAGTATTATTGAACGAATCTTTACTTGATAAACATGATGAAAAATATGATGATCCACGTCTCACACAATTACTGGCAGTTCGCTACTATATCCATCATGTCATTAGACGTTATCAAGATAAGACTATGAATGACATGTTAGAAGGTAATCCTCTCGGTAGTAATTATGCAGGTCTGATTGAATCAATACGCTTGAGACGCGGTGATTGCGGAGAAGTCTGTTTTGTCAGCTTCAACTATGATACTTTATTGGAACAGAATTTTGTGAATGTTGGCGCACCGATGACGACCAGTCTTGAAGATCATATTACGAACCCGCATTGGAAATTAATCAAACCTCATGGTTCGATACCGTGGTCGAGGCAAGTCAGTGTTGATATTCCTAACATTTCTGCATTGTACAATTATGGTTCAGGAAACATCATAAACGAGATTATTGCTAATGCATCCCAACTCAAAATGACTGATAATTACCAGTATTCTGATCCGAGTCCTATGAGTGTTCCAATTACTATTCCTGCGATTGCTGTACCCTTTGAATCGAAAGACGAGTTTGAATGCCCACAAGAGCATCTAGATGAATTAGTAAATATGCTCCCAAAAGTAAGGGGTGTACTCATAATTGGGTGGCGCGCAACAGAGACTAAGTTTATTGACTTGCTGAGGCAGCATATACTGCCCGGCATAAAATGGCTGTGCGTTAACCCGAATGAAGATCATGCAAAAACGGCACTGGAGAACTTAAAAAAAGCAGTAGCAGAAAACGATTATTCTATTGTAAAAACTGGCTTTAGTGATTTTGTGGCTCATAATTTAGGTGATGACTTTTTCCGCAGTACTTTCCAAAGGTCGTGACGCTGACCCCGGTTAATCATCGAAATGTTTCTTTCACATCCAAAGATTTCTATCAGTACGCTCACTACCCTTCAGCATGTGTGTCACAAGTCCATCCGAATTACACTTCTAAGCCTGTATATGAGATGTTGTGGTAAGTATTAGATAAAAGAAAAGCGCCAATGCAGGCGCTTTTTTGTTTAGCGGGTAACGGGACTCGAACCCGTGACATTTTGCTTGGGAAGCAAACGCTCTACCAACTGAGCTACACCCGCGATTGTTGGGAATTATAGGGTGTTAGGGGAGCGATGTCAAGAATCGGCGCTTACTAGGAAGTTCTGTATTCCCTCCCCTGTAAAGTGGTTCACGAGAGATTTTCTGTGTAGAGGCGGGATTAATCCCGCCCGCAGTTTGTTCATCTACCTCATTACCGCATTTATTCGTAGTCAGGTTTAAATTTTCTAACCCACCATACCAGCCACCAACCATTTTCCAACCGATTGAACGCATTCACTCCCTCAAAATGGTTAGCGCCAACCCGGCCAAAGAGTTACCAAATGTTCTTCCAAAAGGTAACCCATTTCCTCCCCACATCGAGTATGATATGTATTGGAGGATTTGTATTTCTCCCTTGCCCCATTACTATGGGCTATCAACAGAGTGAGCTTGCGAACGTTGTTGATGTGGGTGGGGGTTAGGGGTATGTGTGGGGCTATCGGCAGAGTGAGCCTGCGAACGTTGCTGATGTAGGGCTGGGGTAGGGGTTCTTCGCACCTTAACATTCAATTCACCAAATGTTGTAAATGTGACAAAAGCGGTCTTTCTCAACAGCAACAACAGCAACGTACGGGATTATTTGTATGGGTATTTGACTGGAGACAGATAGCTGGCGACTGACGACGAATTGGCGAAGATGGCGGCGGCAGTCCTCATCGCCAAAATTGCCAATAGTTTCGCCAATCGGTTCAAAATCCGTGTGAAAATGCAGAATCTGAAGAATTTTGCGAAGTTTCGGCAGTTCGCTCTCTCAGAACCGCCGATAAAACCATTTTAGCTGATTCAAAGTGTGCATTTTGTGAAGTTTCCGAATCAATCCCCAACAAGAGTTCGGTCTCGGCAGGGCTTTAGACACAATAGTATAATGCGCCTCTTGTGCATCTCGTCACAGAAAGGCGCTCAAGCGGGTGAAACGCTGGCGGGTCGGATTGCTGGGGCTGGTCGTCAGCCTCGCAGCGATTTATTTCATTGCCTCACAAATCAATCTGAACCAACTGAAAGATGCGGTTGTTAGCGCGCACTACATCTACGTGCTGCCAACCATCGTCTTTCTCTTGATCGGATTAGTCACCCGCGCCTTCCGCTGGCAGGTGCTGTTGAGTGGTGATTTGCCCATCGGGCGCACCTTCAGCATCATGAATGTGGCCTATCTGGTCAACGGTGTGCTTCCGCTACGCATTGGTGAGGTCGCGCGTATCTATCTCGCCACGCGGGCAACTCCGCCTGTCCCACCGATGAAAACTGCCAGCACCATCATCGTTGAACGTCTTCTGGATTTGTTGGCTGTGGTGTTGATGGTCGTCTTTGCGCTAGCTGCTGGCCCTGTCCCCGACCAGATTCGGGCGAGCGCCTTGGTCAGTGGTCTCCTCGTGATTGTTGGATTTGTGGTGCTGATTATCTTAGCCAGCCAACGTCAGCTTGCTAATCGGCTCTTGCGCTGGGCGCTAGGTTTGATCGGGCGCGGTGCTGATTCTCCACTCACGCTACGATTGACACGTTGGTTCGATCATTTTCTGGATGGCCTGCAACCCTTGACTCGCCCACGAGCCTTGTTCTCCGCCTTGGTTTGGACAGCCCTCAGTTGGGGATTTTCCACGATTGCTGGGTATATATTGATGTTTACGTTCTATACGCAGGCCAACTGGGCAGCCACCATGTTATATATCGCGGCTGCTGCCTTCGCGATTGCTGTGCCTGCTGTGCCGGGTAATTTGGGGCCATACGAAGGCTCAATCTATCTCGCAATTAGCGCCATGGGCTACGCAAATCCGGCTGGAACCGCGGTAGCCTTCGCCGTGCTGGTGCATGGGCTGAATCTCCTAGTACATGCCTCGACAGGCGTGTTAGGATTTATCCAAGAAGGAATTTCACTGGAACAACTTTCACGTGGCGTGCAAGAAATGCGCCCATCATGAAAGAAGATACAGGATAGCGAATGTCGGTTGTTGAAGAAGGACTACAAAAACTCGACGCTGATACGATCACGAACAGCGCGTTAGGGAACGGTGAAGGTAAGCTCAAGATTTTGATGTGCTTGCTGTATTATGTGCCGCATCGCACTGGCCTCACCATTCATGTACAACGCGTAGCCGAGGAATTGGCACGGCGCGGGCATGAGGTCACGGTTTTAACGGCACGCTACAAGCTCGACTTGCCCCGCGACGATGAAATGCACAACGGCGTGCGGGTGGTACGCTTGGCAACACCTCCCATCCCGATTAGTCGCGGGATGATTATGCCAGCTTATCCTTGGGCGGCGCTCGGTTTAATCTTGCAAAATGACATCGTGTTCGTGAACACGCCGATGCTCGAAACCGCCTTGATCAGCGTTTTGGCAGGGATCGCCGGACGCAAAGTGGTAGCGACCCATCACGGCGACCTCATTTTGCCGGCAGGGACGACCAACCGGATTATCCAGAACACGATGTTCGGCATGTTCAAATACATGGCAAAACGCGCCGCGCGGTTGATCGCCTATAGTCAAGATTATGCCGATCACTCCTATTACCTGAAGCCGTTTTTAGACAAAGTCACGCCGATTTATCCGCCCATCCACATGCCAGAACCCGATATGGAACATGCCAAAGCGTTACGCGCGGAGTGGTCGAAGGATGGCGGGCCCGTAATCGGATATTCTGGTCGGTTCGTGCAGGAAAAGCGCCCCGATTTACTGATTAAAGCGCTGGAAGTCATCAACAAAACCTATCCTAATGCGCGGGTGGTTTTTTGTGGCGAATATGAGATTGCTTACGAAGACACGTGGGAACGACATCAGGATTTGGTCAACCAATATCGTGACCAATTGATCTTCCTCGGTCTACAAAATGACATGCAGTACATGGCAGATTTCTACGCGGCTTGTGATGTGCTGGCGTTGACTAGTGATAGTGAATGTTTTGCACTCGTACAGGTCGAAGCAATGCTCAGTGGAACGCCGGTCGTGATGACCAACACACCCGGCGGACGTGTGCCTGTGACCGTCACAGGCATGGGTAAATTAGCAACAGTTGGCGATTGGCGATCCATTGGTGAAGTGCTGGTCGAGGTTATTAGCCATAGAGAACAATATCTAAAGCCTCGTGAAGTTATCGAAGACACCTTCTCGTTTCAACAGACCGTCGATCAATACGAAGCGGTCTTCAGACAATATGCACGCACCAAACAGGGCAAATCCTAAAAACATTAAGGCAGCGAATAAGTGGTTGATTTAGCGACAATTGAGCACATGACGCAGAATGAGGCCGATATGGCCTTCAAGAAGCGGGTGCGTACTATTTTTGAGTGGATTAACCCACAGGACGATTCTGTTATATTGGATTGCGCCTGTGGGCGCGGTTTTTACCTCAACATGTTTCGTTATGTGAGCCAATGTAAATTAGTCGGCTTAGAACTCGATTGGCCCGTTATCGAGAAAGCCAAAAAGAACGTTGGCAATTTACCGAATCTGCTGCTGACGAACGCGAATATTTATCGACTGCCATATCCTGACAATGCTTTTAACGGGGTCATTCTGTCAGAGATTTTGGAACACATCGATCATGATGTCGATGGGTTGAAAGAAGTTTATCGTGTGCTAAAGCCCGGCGGTGTGGTGGCGATCACGGTGCCGAACGCCAATTATCCATTTTGGTGGGACCCGATCAATAAGACGCTGGAAAGTGTTTTTAAGACTCATATCGGTAAGGGGCCATTGGCAGGTATTTGGGCGAACCATGTCCGGTTATATACCGCTGATCACCTGCGGCAGAGTGTTTTGGCAGCAGGGTTCACCGTCGAAGAGGAACGAGCCTTTACGCATTACAGTTTCCCATTCATCCATAATTTGGTTTATGGATTGGGCAAGCCCTTGTTGGAAGCAGGAGCCTTGCCAAAGTCTATGGCGAATGCTGCCGACCGTACCACATTTGATAAGAATGACGGCAGCTTGTTGAATCCGATGAATTTGGCACTCGGCGTATTGAACTTTTTTGACCGCTCCAACGTCATGAATGAAGCACCGGGACGCTCAACTGTTAATTTGTGTATCAAGGGGCGCAAGTAATAGCGCATCAGCAAGAAATGATGTAGTGTACAAACGGTATTGCGTACGATATGTAATATGTAGCCTGACTTAAAACTATTCACTCTATTCCAGAAGTAAAGTGTTTGAAAATGACCTTATCCTCCGACCAAGATGCGCAACAATTCGAGTCTGAAGGTGATGTTTCGTCGGATATAGCGACCGAAACAGATACTCCGTTATCAGTCGAAGCAGTCTCACCGGTACAAGAGGCAATTGCCGCCGAACCAGTTGCTAATAATATTGAAGACCTGACTCTGGCAGAAGCCATTGCGCAAGTTTTACGTGCGCCTGCTTATACGTTGCGATCACTCCGGCAAGTGGTAAGCGCCTCCAACAATGAGGCAACAAATGAGGTTGGAGGATTTGCTTCGCCGCGCCTACCCGCATTTCGGTTTAGTCCACGTTCCGGGGTTAGTCCGAGGCCGCTTTCTGATGCCGAGCGTGTGGCTCGACAACGGGAACTCTTTTTACTCAGTACAAGACTGATTGCCTTCCTTGTGGCGGTTTATGGCAACTGGATAATGGCGACCGAACGCACCGAGGCTGTTGGCTTAGCTGGCGGACTCCCATTCTTGCTGGCCGGCTTTTTGATTTGGATTGCGGGTGATGTGTTTAGTGCGTGGCCTTTGCGACGCAAATCACGCGAGATGCCCGCTGAAGAAATCGAAGTTGTGCAGGATAGCCCACTCAACGCCTTGAGATGGAACTACGAATTTATGCCACTGGCGCTGCGTTTTCTAGGTGTCGCGTTAGCCTTAGCTATGAGTATTATCACCCTGTCAGCGACCTCTAACAATCGGTTTACGACGTTGGGTGTCATCATGTGGGTTGCAAGTACGGTGCTTTGGGTGATCGTCTTTGCTCCCCGTGAATGGGGTGTCGAAGCGTTTGTGGCTTCAGTGCGCAATGTCCGTCTGCCGCGTGGTTGGACCTTACTGGCTTTGATCGGCATCATGGCGGTAGCAGTGTTTTTCCGCTTTACCGACCTCAATGGTATCCCATCCGAAATGACCAGCGATCATGTGGAGAAAATCCTCGATTCGCAGCGCATATTAGATGGCAATCCGCAGGTTTTCTTCCCAAACAACGGTGGACGTGAACCGATTCAGTTTTATTTGATGGCAATTATCTCGCATATTCCCAGCTTGGGGATGAATTTTTTCACGCTCAAATTCCTAACCGCCATCGAAGGGCTGATTTGCATTCCGGTACTGTGGTGGATGGGGCGTGAAATCATCGGGGAAGATGAGCCTGAATTGGGCAATGTGGTCGGTTTGCTCTTAGCGGCGCTGGTAGCAATCAGTTATTGGCATACGATGCTCAGCCGATTAGGGCTGCGGATTGTGCTGACGGTAATTGTTACTGGCTTGTTGATCATCTTTTTTAGCCGCGCATTACGCCGCAATCGGCGAGGTGATTTCATCAAAGCCGGCTTGGTTCTTGGCGCAGGTGTGTATGCCTATCAAGCTGCACGTATGCTGCCGGTTGTGGTGGTTGCAGGCGTTGCTCTCGCAATTCTTTTTAGTTTATTTCGGTCTAGCCGACGCGAACAAATCTCCCGTTACATCATCAATCTGGCTGTTTTGGTGGTGATTACGCTGGCGGTATTTGTGCCGATGGCAGGTTTCGCGCGTGATTATCCCGAAGATTTCTGGCGGCGGACATCCGGGCGTTTGTTGGGAGATGATACCGTTCAAACGACTAACCCTGATGGCACAATCGTTACCCGAAATGCGACCATCGACGAACGGATGGTAGTCTTCCAACAAAATATGGGCATTCTTGTGAATAACATTCGCAACGCCCTTTTGATGTATAACTGGAAAGGCGATGTGGCTTGGATCACTGCCGTACCTAATCGCCCGGAGATGGATGTGTTTACCGGAGCATTGCTGATTGTTGGCTTGGGTGCGTGGGGAGTGAGGATGGTTAAGCGGCGTGATGTGGCGGATTGGCTCATGCCTGCGGCGTTGTTTATCATGCTGCTGCCATCAGCGCTTTCGATTGCCTATCCAATTGAAAATCCTAGTGCGACGCGCACCAGCGGAAGTTTGCCCGAAGCTTATTTATTTGCTGCATTACCACTCGCGTTGGTGTGGTTGGCATTTCGGCGATTTTTCCCCGGTTGGAGAGGTACGATAGCGGGTAGCGCCATTGTTGGCATCGTGTTGCTGTTCGCCGCAAGCGCCAATTGGAATATGTATTTTGTAGAGTTTAACCAGTCTTATACGGATTCATCACCCGCTCCCTATACCGAGGCAGGGCGCTTCCTGCGCGGATTTGCGGATAGTGGCAGCGCATTGGGGAACGCCTTTATGATCGCTTATCCTTATTGGTGGGATCATCGGGCGGTCGGCATTGAAGCGGGCGTGACCGATTGGCCTAATGGGATTGTTACGATTGGCGATACACCGGGTTTTATTAAAAGTGCGTCGGAACGTAACGATAAATATAAGCTTGATATTGATAAAGATTTGTTATTCTTCTATAACCCCGCAGATACGGCTACGGAAGCTCAATTGCAGGCTTGGTTTCCCGCAGGCAGTAAACAGCTGATCCACAGTTATAAGCCGGGTGATGATTTTGACGTATTCCGTGTGCCGAAATTAGGGGAACAAGGTCTGCGGCAATTTGAGATCAATACCGGTGTGGGTGCGTAAAAGTGAGGAAAACGCCGTTCTGCGGTGTATAGTGGACGGTTCGTGGTCGTTATTGATGCCACATGGCTTACCCAATGCAGAGTATGCGTCGCTAAAGGGTGAATATGGTAGAAGCAGTTGTAACTCCGGTGAATAAACAAACGCGCGGGTTGGGAATCAGCCGCAGCGATATTTTGGTAGGTGTACTTCTGGCAATTGTGATGCTCAGCGGCGGGTATTTCCGCTTTATCGGGCAGAATTGGGACGAGTACACCATCTGGCATCCCGATGAACGTTTCTTCAGCAATATGACCTCGGAGTTAAATGGGCCACTGCGTTTTACCGACGACAATATTGACCCGATTGCCCAGCAAACAGCCAATTGTATGGCGCGCTATCCTGATACGGGTGGAGTAGGTGGCTACTTCGATGCCCAATGCTCGACCATGAACCCGAATAATGTCGGCGAAGGCTTGATGGCCTATGGTACGCTGCCCGCATTTTTGACACGCTGGACAGCCGACACACTCGCGCAGCTGAATCAAGATCCGACCATCGCAGGCTATTACGGCGCGCGCAGCGTGGGGCGCATCATCTCAGCACTCGCCGAGATGTTGGTCATCCTCGCAACGTTTTTCATTGGATTGCGCTTGCATGGAAAATGGGTTGGCTTACTTGCCGCTTTGCTCTATTCCTGCACGGTATTTTCAATACAGCAATCCCATTTTTATACGGCAGATGCTGTCGCTGATTTGATGGTAGTGTTAGCGCTTCTCGGCGCGATTTGGGTGCAGACCGATGGGAAACTCACCTCCTATATTTTCAGCGGAATCTTCTGTGGGATGGCAATTGCCAGCCGTGTGAATACGGCTCCGGTGGTTGGCATACTACTGCTGGCAGCAGGGTTGCGCGTACTTCCTTTATTAGATGGACAGTTGTCATGGGGTGAACGCGGGCGAATATTTGCGACCAATTTTGTTGGGGTTGCGGTTGCCCTGTTTCTCGCATTCCTGATGTTTCGCTTGTTCAATCCTTATGCGTTTACAGGGCCGGGATTTTTTGGTTTGAAGCCCAATTTCCGTTGGTTGCAAGATGTAGGCGAAGCTCAACATCTGGTGAGCGGTGACGCCGAATCACCACCCAATTGGCAGTGGGTTGGTCGCACACCCTATCTTTTCCCTTTGAGCAATATGGTGCTGTGGGGCATGGGTATTGGATTAGGGCTGGCAGGCTGGCTTGGTTGGCTATGGAGTGGTTGGCGATTACTTCGCGGCAAATCAGGCGCACTGTTAAATATCCTGCTGTTCGTGTGGGTATTGGGCTATTTCGGTTGGCTGGGGCGCATTTGGGTGATGACCATGCGCTATTATCTGCCGCTTTATGCCCCTATTGCGGTATTCGCAGCATGGCTGCTAGTTGAATTGGTGCGTCGAGCGGATGATGCGAACATTGCTTGGCGCAAGATTGCTACACGCGCATTGCTGGTGGTTGCTGCTGGATTCACGGTATTGTGGGCGGCGATGTTCACCAATATTTACCGTCACATGTTTGCGCCAGCGCAATCGACCAATTGGGTTGCGGATAATCTACCGTCCGATTTCACAATGAAAATGGATGGTGAGAATGCGCCGCTGATAAATATTAATGTTGCCAATCGCTTTGGTGGCGATGACACGCCTGTTGACCAAGTTGCCTCGCGCTATGAAGATGGACAGGTGTTTCTACAAGGGTTTGTTGCCCCGGCTGATGGTACAGTAACCAAGGTTTCGTCACTCCATCTAGGCGATCCCGATAGCTCATCGGCGATGAAAACCTTAACAGTCAAAATTAGTTTGCCCAACAGCAACAATGTCCTCGCCGAGGGGACGTTAACTTCGCTATTCAAACGTGATAAGAACGCGCTGGGGGATGCTTACGATATTCCCTTAAGCGAACCTGTGCAACTGAAAAAAGGTCAAACGTACGACTTTTCTATTCAGGTGACGGGCGGTGCGCTCATCAGCTCGGGGCCAGTGATGGCATGGGAAGGGCAGTGGGATGAGGTTTCACTGCCAAAAGCCTGTGGAGTAGAGGCTGATTTTACGACTGATACGGCGCTGCCTCCTAGCAATATGAGTGTGAGTGAATGTTCTGCACATTCGATTGATGTATGGGGCGGGCAATTAATTCCCCAGCCACTCCAAATTTATTGGGAGGACGATCCGCATAAGCGATCTAATATGCAGCTGGGCTTAGATAACTCGGATTATCTGGTTATTTCGACCAACCGCCGTTATGACTCGCAGTCGCGCATTCCTTATCGTTGGCCTATGACCATGCGTTTCTACAGCGCCTTGTTTGATGGCTCGTTGGGCTTTACGCTAGAGAAAACCTTCCAAGAAACCTTTGAGCTTGGTCCGCTGCGCGTTTCAGATCAATACCTGCCAACCTATTCTGGACCCAAATGGCTGAACGAGTTTGAGGCCGAAGAAGCCTTCCATGTTTATGACCATCCGGCGGTGTTCATTTTCAAGAAGACCAGCGCTTATAGTAAAGATAACACTGAAAAGATTTTGGATAGTGCGCCCCTAAACCGGATTGATACGGCACAGACGCATTACAACTGCCCTCAGATTTCGCCCACTTCGCCCATCAATTTTGAATGCGATTCGGAGTTGATCGGTGTCGTGCCGCTTTACTCGGTGCAAGCCAGCAAAATTCCAACAGCCTTGCAATTACCACCCGATTTGGCGCAGACCCAATACAACAATGGCACATGGGCAGATCGCTTCCACAGCGAGAGCACTATTAATACGCAGTCGGTTGTAAGCATTGTTGCGTGGTGGATTGCCATTATTTTGTTTGGGTGGGCAGCGTGGCCTCTACTGTTTGCGATATTCCCCAGCTTGGCAGATCGCGGTTATGGATTTGCGAAGGCTGCCGGTTTGCTATTGGTCGGATGGCTGGCATGGCTGGTTTCGAGCGCACGGATTCCGATGTGGTCTCAAGCTGGAGTGTTGTTTGCGTTAGTTTTGGTCGCAGCCTTTAGCCTAATAATCGGTTGGCGCAAACGTGACGAACTGGCGATTTACATCCGCGAAAATGGGCGGCGATTGCTGTGGATTGAAGCCATCACTTTACTGGTATTCATTTTCTTTTTGATCGTGCGCCTGACCAATCCAGATTTGTGGCATCCGTATATGGGTGGCGAGAAGCCGATGGACTTCGCCTACTTTAATGGAGTGCTGCGGAGTACGGTTTTCCCACCGATTGATCCTTGGCACGCGGGCGGGTACATCAACTACTACTACTTTGGCTATGTGATTGTCGGTTCGCCAGTGTTGCTGCTGGGAATGATGCCCTCGATTGCCTACAATTTGATTGTCCCAACCCTTGGGGCGCTGACAGGTATGGGCGCGTTTTCAGTGGCATTTAATGTGGTCAGTCGCTGGCAACATAAGGTGAAAGTCGCCGTTCGTCAGCCTGCCGTAATCCCGCAAGCAGCTCCGGTAGTTATTGGTATTTCCGAGCAGCAATTTGTGTCCACTGGTTTTGCGCCTGAAGTAGCCAGTCTACCCCCTGAACCGCCGCCACCTGTGTCGGTTACTCAGCGCGTGCGTGTAGGTAATCCTTGGGTAGCAGGTGTGGCTGCGATGCTGCTAGCGGTGGTCTTAGGGAATTTGGGAACGCCGCGTGTCTTCATCGAAGAAGGTATCTTAAAAGCGGGCGGATACGGGCAACCTGCGGTCATTCAGCAGCAGTTGGAACTCGAATACCGTGTGCGGACAGGTACTGACCCCACGGGCGATGACCTCCAGAAAATTATTCAAGATGCCACCGATCAATCGCAGTCCTTTGTAGCCAGTTTGGTGCGTGGACTAAAGAGTGGCATTAACAGTGCCATGTCACAGATCTCACCGAATCGCTGGTATTGGGCTGCCACACGTATCTTGCAAGAAACGCCGGACGGCGGTGGTCAAGCGATTGCGGAATTTCCATTTTTCACCTTTCTGTATGGTGATTTGCATGCCCATATGATCTCCATGCCGCTGCTGTTTATGGTGATGGCCTTCGTCTTAAATGAGGTACTCACCGCAGGCGAGGATAAGCGTCGGAATTGGCTACTTTTTCTAGCACTAGCCTTTGGTGGCTTAGTCGTCGGTATGTTGAAGGCCACTAATACATGGGATTGGGTGACGTTCCTAGTGTTAGGCATCGTAGGGCTTGGGTTCGCATGGTGGATTACGACCGCACGAATTACCCGTCGTTCCTTGCTTTCGCTGGCATTACGGATTGGCGTTTTTGTCGGCATCAGTATGTTGGCGGTGCTGCCGTACAGCACATGGTATGCCTCTGTCTATAATCGCGTGTTGGTTTCCGAGCAGCCACGTTCTGAGGTTTGGCGCTATCTGGTCATTTATGGGTTATTCCTATTCTTAGTTGTCTCGCTGCTGATTTGGGACACGGTGCGCTGGCTGAAGAGTGTTTATGTGCGTTCGCTGCGCGGTCAGCTTCCGCTTTTGTTGGCAGGGCTACTCTTAGTGATTGCTGTGTTACTCATGGCGGTTATCTTAGGATCGTTCCAGATACCGTTGACGATTACGCCAAGTGGCGGGCCAATTGAACCCGCGCCCGTTGCGGTCATCACTGTTCCCTTAATTTTGTGGATCGCACTCTTATTTGTGCGACAAGGGCAATCCCGTGAGATGCGTTATGTGCTGGCACTAATTGGCTTGTCGATAACCTTGACACTTGCGGTGGAACTAGTGGTTCTTGATGGTGATATAGGACGGCAGAATACCGTCTTTAAGTTTTACATTCAAGCGTGGTTGATGTTGAGCGCGGCGGGCGGGGTGGCAGCCGCTTGTCTGATTAAGAGTTCCGACGATTGGCCTGCTGTTGGACGTTGGGTTTGGTATCCGGTTGGCGCGATTTTGGTGGCGGTGGCAGCCATGTATCCCTTGATGGCAACACGCGGTCGCGCGCAGGATAGAATGCTGCCTGCGGGTGCAGCGTCGGTAGCCGATATACCCCTGACATTGGATGGCATGGCCTATATGAAATATGCAGCGCAGTATGAAGGCGATCCCGACGTCATGGCGGCTGATCCGAAACTCTCGCCATTCCCGTTGGATGACGACTACAACATGATTCGCTGGCTGGAAGAAAATGTAAAAGGTACGCCGACAATTATGGAAGGTCGCTCCAGCGGCGAATATCACTGGGAAGGGCGTGTCTCTATTCTGACAGGCTTTCCTTCAGTGAATGGTTGGAACTTCCATCAGCGGCAGCAGCGTACATTTGACCCTCTGCCACGATTGGTCGAGCAGCGGGTAGCGAATGTCAATGCTTTCTATGTGACGGATGATATTCCGACTGCATGGAGCATTTTGCAGCGATATGATGTGGCTTATGTCGTCGTCGGTGGCTTGGAACATGCCTATTATCCGGCATCGAGCCTCACTAAGTTTGACACGATGGTGAATCAAGGGCTGTTGGAAGTGGTTTACGATCAGGACAACACGAAAGTCTATAAAGTGAAGCAAGACAGTTTATTCCCATTAGTAGAGAGTGTGGCTGGTGGTATTTGATTGGCTCGCCCGTGAAGGCTGGATGGTTTTTAGCTGGTGGCTGCTCGTAACCTTAGCAGGTTTGGCCGCGCTTCCTCTATGTACGCGCGTATTAGGGGCGTTACCTGATCGCGGTTATACCTTAGCGCGGGCAGTAGGTCTGCTGTTAACGGGTTATGTCTTCTGGATACTCGGCAGCTTAGGCTTCTTACGGAATACCAGCGGCAGTATTATCCTGTCGTGGTTGGTGGTGTTGGCGATTGGTTTGACCGTCTATTTCAGAGGCAGCGACCGTTTTGATTGGCGGGCTTGGTGGCGCGAAAACCGCACCGTTGTGATTGTCGGTGAGCTTTTATTTATCGCCTTGTTTGTGGGTTGGGCAATCATCCGAGCTTATCAGCCGGAGGTAAGCTCGACCGAAAAGCCAATGGATTTGATGTTCATTAGCAGCATTATACGTAGTCCCACTTTCCCACCAAACGATGGTTGGATGTCAGGCTATTCCATTAGTTACTATTATTTTGGCTACTTTATCGCGGCTACTTTGGCGACGGTCAGTGGGATTGTCAGTACGATTGCTTTCAACCTCACCATCTCATTGGTGTTCGCGCTTACGGGGCTGACGGCGTTTGGTGTGGCCTATAACTTGGTGCGGGCACGACAAATTGAGCGGCTTGTCTCATCATCGCGGGCCGCAGTCTTGACGGGCATTGTAGCGACGGTCATGGTCGTGTTAATGGGTAACCTGCATACAGCGCTCATTGATATTCCGTATTCAACTGGAACTGTTAGCGCTAGTTATCTGAAATTTTGGGATGTTCAATCTTTTGATAATCCTTTGCTAGCGCCTAACCCGAATTACAATGGCACCATTCAGTGGTTTTGGCCCAGCCGCATCTTAAAAGATTATGACTTGGACGGCACAGAAATCCCTGTGCAGCCTATTGATGAATTCCCGCAGTTTAGTTTTCTATTGGCTGATAACCATCCGCATGTGATGGGATTGCCTTATGTCCTGTTGGCATTGGGACTAAGTGTCAATCTTGTTTTACGGAAACGCCGCCCGACCTTTGGCGAAATTGTCTTTTATGGATTATGTATCGGGGCGCTTGTGTTTTTGAACACATGGGATGGCCCGATCTATATGTTGGCGTTGGTCGGCGCGGATGGATTGCGCCGGGTTATCAATCGGCAGGGGCGTTTAGAACAGTCTGATTTCTTTGGGATGGCAGGGTTGCTTGCCGCATTGTTGGTGCTGACGGGTATTTTTTATCTGCCATTCCTCATCAGCTTTCGATCTCAAGCATCGGGCTTTTTACCGAACATCATTACCCCAACCTATTTCCCGCAATTTTTCTTGATGTTTGGCCCATTCCTGCTCATTTTGATGTTCTTCCTCATCAATGAAATTCGTTTGGGGCGGCTGCGGATGAACTGGCTGTTAGCCGCACAGACAATTGTTGGATTGTTTGTGGGTTTATTGGTAGTTGTATTGGCGCTGATCTTAATTGCCCTGCGTGTGCCGGAAATCTACGACGGTGTGATGCAGTTTGGCTCGCGTTTCGGTGGGTTGGATAAAGTGCTGCCGATGATCGCGGAACGACGATGGGTAACGTTGCCGACCACCATTGTTTTGTTAGCGATGCTGGCGATTGTTGTTGCCCGTCTTTTCCCGCGACGGCAGAAATTTCTGGCGGGCGATGCAGACCAAGAAGCGCGGCAGGTTGTGAATTATTCACCGAGTACCGGCATGGCCTTAGTGATGGTGGCGCTGGCCGTCGGCTTGACGCTCGTGCCAGAGTTTTTCTATCTGCGCGATAACTTTGGTGTACGGATCAACACCATTTTTAAGTTCTATTATCAAGCGTGGGTATTGCTAAGTATTGCCAGCGCTTATGCGGTATATGCGCTCTTGTTTGATAGTGAAATGCGACCATCCCTAGCGGTTCAAATTGCCTTTAGTGCGGTTGCAATTATTGTTATCGGATGCGGGTTGCTCTATCCTATTTTGGGGAATTACACCCACTCGATTGTCGAAACTGGACGCGTCAATAGCGAATCCACCAGCACACCTTTGACTTTGGATGGTGCCCATTCTTTGGTTAAGGCCAATGATTATCAGTCGATTATGTGCTGGCAAAATCAACTTGGCGACAAACAAGTGGTGGTAGCAGAATTGAGCGATGGTGCATACAACATCCCCATTGTGAATGCCCGCATCTCAGGTTTGACAGGTGTACCGGATGTGTTAGGTTGGTCGAACCACGAGCGCCAATGGCGTGGCAGCACCTATGACGAAGCCGCCGGTTCTCGTCAGGCCGATCTGGATACCCTCTATAAAGATGCCCGTTGGGAAAACGTGCAGCCGATTCTCCAAAAATATGGGATTTCGTACGTTTTCTTCGGTAGCAGCGAACGCGAAAAGTACGGCAGTTCGGGCGAAGAGAAGTTTATCGACCATTTACAGCCAGTCTGTTCGGTGTCGGACAGCAGCGGACAACCAGCCAGTGTTTTCTACCGAGTTGACAGCGCATCACTCACAGCGAGCGAGTGATGACCTGATTGTTGTAAGAATAGAGTGAGTTATGGATTCCATTCAGTCGATTGATCGTGTTCCGAGTGACAACCGACTTTTACCGCGACGATTGGTGATTCGTGGCGAGGTTATTGTCTATGTGGCAATAGCGCTGTTGGCTTTGGTGCTGCGGATTGCCCAATTAGATGTTGTCCCATTGAGCATTCATGAAGCTCGGCAGGCTTTAGCTGCGTGGCGGGTAGTTTATCCACAGGCAGCGGGAAGTCTGATTGTACCCGACAGCCCATTGTTGTTTGCGCTCCACGGTTTGGCTTACAGCGTATTGGGCGCGAATGAATTTTCCACTCGTATTTTCACTGTGTTGGCGGGCGTATTGTTGATGTTGTCGCCGCTGCTTTTCAGCCGCTTGCTGGGTAAAACACGGACGCTCGTTTTGGTTTTGCTGTTGGCGTTTTCGCCTTCTGTGCTGGCAAATTCCCGTGCGGATAGTCCGGTAATATGGACGATGCTGGTAGCGGTAGTCGGTTTGTGGAGTTTGTGGCGATACCGTGAAACCGGACACAGCCGCTTTGCGATACAAACCACGCTTTGCGCTGTCGCCATAATCTTTTTGACTGACCCCGCTGGAATTGTAGTACTGCTTTCATTGGTCTTGGCAGGGTTGTTTAGTTTCTGGTATCGCAGACACACCAGTGATGAAGAACCGGCAACACAGGAAGTTGTTCCTGAAGGACGCTTTAGCGCGTGGCCTTGGGCTGCCGCTTTGCCAATAGCCGTGCTGATGATTTTTCTCGTCAGCACATGTTTCATGCTGTATCCAGCGGGTGTCAGCAGCGTGGGCGAACTCTTGAGTACTGGACTAAGTGGTTTAACCACGCCGCGTCCCTATCTGCCACCATTCTTTGCCTTATTAGCGACCCTCTTTTATGAACCAATGCTGTTTATCATGGGAGCGGTGACTGTTTTCGTCATCCTGACATCCGATGATGTTTCACGCGAAGATCGCTTCTTGCTGGGATGGCTGATTTTTAGCGTTTTATTCTCCTTCCTGTATGCCGGTACAGGTACAGAGCATACCTTGTGGTTGGTGCTGCCCTTGGCGGCGGTGTCGAGTCGTACAATCGCGGGTGTGGTAACAGGCGGCAGTCGTTTTTTTGCGCCACGTTGGAGTCGCTGGCTGATTGCCGTAATCGTGGAGGCCTTGGTTGCTATGATTAGTGTTCATGCCCAAGCCATTGCTCGCTCACTCCTGACCTCGCCAGATGAGGGATTGCAGCAAGTCAACATCAATCCTCAAAACCTCATAGGTATCGTCATCGCTGTACTGCTCATTATGATCGGTTACTTTTTAGCATCTAGCGAATGGGGCGAAGGCATTGCTGTTCGTGGCGGTGTCCTTGGTGTGCTGGCCTTTGTCATGATTACCAGCTTGGGCAATGGCTGGCATATCTCGGTTGATAATGCCGATAATGCCGTTGAATTCTGGAGCCGTGACCCAACCAGTTACCAGACAGCTCAACTTCGCCAAACGTTGGTCGAATTATCGGATCGTCAAACATCTGGTTTTCCGGAACTCCCTGTCAGCGTCCTCGCACCAGATGATGGTGTGGTCGCGTGGCTGCTGCGCGATTTTCCGAACACAACCTTCATCACCGACCCTAGCGCGGCTAAGGGGCAGGGCGTAGTGCTACTCCCAACCTCATATACACAGCCGGATTTGGGTGGCGCTTATGTAGGCCACACGACAGCAATTACGAACCAGTGGGATTTTCGCAGCGTGACATTATTCGGCTTTCCCGCATGGTGGTTACAACGGCGAACCTTAACGGCGGATTTGCCATCTGACTCTGTCACCATGTGGCTGCGGCAGGATATTTATAACGGCGTGAAGCCGCTTGTTCCACAGTAAGGAATGGTTAATGTTCCTGTGTATAAAATGTGGAATGAGCCACGCAAGAGGGGATAGGATGCGTCATGAATCAGCAATCGGATGAAATCGCTGCCGTCATTAACCAGTGTTTGGCAGGGGATCAAACAGGTTTTGAGGCCTTATATACGCTCTGTGCGCCGAGCATTTATCGCTTGTGCTACGGATTGCTGATGAATCGTCAAGATGCCGAAGATGTGATGCAAGAGGCGTTTGTATACGGTTTCAAGAATCTGCATCGCTATGATGGTTCACGAGCATCCTTCAAGACATGGCTGTATACCATCGCCTTAAGTCGCTGTCGCAACCTTTACCGACGAGGTAAGTGGTGGAATATCGCGGGGTTACTCTCATTAGATTTGCCCGCGCCGCATTCGGACGCGCCGGAAGCCCGTCTGGCCGACCGTGACGCGAAGGCTGCGATTGAACATGCTCTATCCGTACTGTCGCCACGCTTGCGGGAAGCTGTTGTGCTGCGTTATGGGCATAACTTGACTTTCCGTGAAATGGCGGAGGTCATTGGCTGCCCACAAAAAACGGCGGAAAGCCGTGTGCGGCTGGCACACGAACAACTCCGAAGTGTGTTGCAGCCTGCTAGTGAAAATCTGTTAGATGCGTTGTTAGGTGTCGAACTATCATCATGATTTCGTGCAAACACTGTCAGAAGCATCTCGTCGCCTATATCAATCATGAGCTATCGCCCAAGATGCGCAGCCAAATTTCGCGCCATCTTGACCAATGCGAAGCCTGTTATGCGCTCTATCTACAACACAAACGCTTGAATTCTGAACTGCGGCGTGTCATGCCTTTGGTTGGTAATAATCGCCCGCCAGCCTTTGAGCGTGTTTGGGCTGCTGCACGTTTAGATGCGGTCAGGCGTACTACCAATTATTATCCCTTGCGCTATGGTATGGCGATGTTGGCAATTACTATATTACTTTTAATTCCCTTTGCGCTTGGGCGGACGGGGCAGGTTTTAGCCGAACCGCCTACACAGCCAGCGCCGTTGTTACGGATAACGCCCAATGGAACGGCTGCGACTGAAGAGGGTGTGGCTGTTGCATTTGAGATCAGTCAAACGCCTGCACCTGCAAAATTACCTTCAACTTTACCGCTGAATGCCATCAGTACACCCTGATTTGAGGACTTAATGGACGCTACACGACCAACTGATAATTTGACACTTGCCAAAGCACCGGTTGCTGAGGGATGGTTTTCCAGATCGTTCGCAATCAATTGGGAAGCGACAGTTTATATTGTCATCCTACTGTTGGCGATTTTTACACGCTTTTACAATTTGGGTACACGCACAATGAGTCATGACGAGAGCTTGCACACCAAGTTCTCGTGGGATTTATATAAGAACGGCATTTTCCAGCACACACCATTGATGCATGGGCCAATTTTGTTCCATATGACGGCCCTGGATTATTTCTTGTTTGGGGATAATGACTTCACAGCCCGTATTTATCCGGCGGTGCTGGGTATTTTGATGTGTATGTTCCCGCTGCTATTCCGGCGTTGGATTGGCAAATGGGCTTCACTCCTCGCCTCGGTCATGTTCCTCATATCGCCACTTATTTTGTATTACAACCGCTATATTCGAGAGGATACACCATCCATCTTTTTCACGTTGATAATGGTGTATTGTCTGCTCATGTATTTGAATGGGCCGCCCAACCTCAGGCGTAAAGCAAGGTGGTTATACGGTTTCTCGGCAGCGATGCTGTGTAGTCTGGCGACTAAAGAAGTAGCCTTCATGTATATCGCTATCTTCTTCGGCATCCTTTTTCTCTACTGGTTGGTTCGCGTCGGGCAATACTATTGGCATATGCCGGGGAAGAGTCTGTTTTACTTCCTTGCTATTACGGTGCTGCTGGGTGGTGTGGCGGCCTTGGCCTTTTATGTCATTGTGGGCGTTATTCCGCTCGCGGCAACTTTGGCTCAACCGGGAACCAATGATTTTGCCAGCCTCATTAAATGGTCGCTCACGGCAATCATTACAATTCTGTTGATTATTATCGGCACGATGTTATGGGTGTCGCGGCGGGGAGAGGGTCGTAAACCTTGGGTTGATATTCTGCCCATGTTAGCGCTGATTGTCGTCGTGACAAGCGTTCTGTTGATCGTTGAAGAAAAGTCGCAAATTCCCAAAAATCCAGAGATTCCACCCGCTACTGCGTTGCCGCTTTACGCCGAATGGATAGGCGCAATCATTGTTATTGCCGCCCTGATTTTTTCGTGGCGGGCGGGTTGGTGGCAAAAGCTGCGCCGCTTCCCTGAAGTCGATTTGATGGTCATCATGGTGACGCTGATATTGCCTTGGGCAACACCTTTCATCATGAAGGCTATGAATCCCAAGGATGTCACCTCACTACTGGATGTCGCCACAAATGTTCAGGCGGCAATCCCATTCATCCAATTTGATTTGACTCAGACCGGAATCCAAATTGCGCTGGTATCGCTGACGGTCTGGCCCGCGATACTCATTTCGTTGACAATCGGCTTGATCTGGAATCCCAAGCGCTGGCTGATCTGCGTTGCCATATTCCATGCCTTATTCTTGTTCTTCTACACGACTGTGTTTACAAACCTCTACGGTATCGGAACAGGTATGTTCGGCAGTTTAGGCTATTGGCTACAGCAGCAAAGCGAACGGCGTGGTAGCCAACCCCAATATTACTATTTGGGGCTGATCATGCCTTTCTACGAATTCCTTCCCGTTATCGGCAGCATTCTAGCGATGCTCAGTGGCATGGCAATCTTCTGGGAGTACCGTCGGGCACGGATTGCTGCCCGCGACCAACGCCAAGTTGATGCTGCACTGGCCTATTCGGGTGGCGAGTTCCCCAACCTCGGTACGGTTGTAACCGATGACCCCAATAGTCAGCTACCTATCGAACCGCTGCCAGTCTTACGACGTAGAGGCAACGCCGACCCCGCCGAATGGTTAGGGCGGATGCCAGTTCTGATCTTCATCTCGTGGTGGGCGGTATTCATCTTGATCGCCTTCACGTTAGCGGGCGAAAAGATGCCTTGGCTAGGGACACATCTCACCACGCCGATGATCTTCCTCGCAGCATGGTATTTCGCGCGCTTCTTTGAGCGCATTGATGTTGAGGCATTCTTCAAACGCAATTGGATGTATTTGCTGCTCCTGCCGCTGTTGATTGTGGCTTTGGCGCAGCTTGTCGCCCCATTCGTGTTTGGTGGTTTGGGCGGGCTGGAACAAGTGCAGTTGACCAAGATGTTCCAGTGGATTGCAGGCATTGTGGTCGGCGCAGGTGCAATCTACGGCATCGTTCGGTTGGTGATGTCGAGTGGGTTTAAGCAGTTGCGGGTCATGATAGGCGTAGTAGTGTTTATTACACTGGCCTTCCTGACATTCCGTTCTGCATGGATGGCGGCTTTTATCAATTACGATTTAGCAACCGAATTTCTGGTTTATGCACACGGCGCTCCTGCCAACAAACAGGTTGAGCAGCAAATTGAAGATCTCAGCAAGCGCATCACAGGTGGAATGGATTTGAAGTTCGGTTACGACTTCAAGATTTCTTGGCCCGGTGCATGGTATTTCCGTAACTTCCCCTCAGCGACCGCTAAATTCTTGGGCGATAGCCCCAGCCCCAAGGACATGCAAGATCAAATGGTAGTGATTGTCGGTGATGAGAATAAGGCTAAAGCGCAAGATGCCTTATCCGATAACTACTACGAATTTGATTACCCACGCATGTGGTGGCCCATGCAGGATTATTTCAATATGACGGCAGATCGCGTCATCAATACGCTCGACTTAACCAACCCGACCTCCGCCGCTATCCGGCAGGGCATCTGGGATATTTGGTGGCGTCGCGATTATACAGCTTATGGTGAGGCGACTGGTAAGGACTTCACCCTGACCAAGTGGCCTGTCGCAGATCGTATGTATGTGTTTGTTCGTAAGGATATTGCGGCGCAAGTTTGGAATCTCGGTGTTGGAAACGGTCAAGCGGTCGCGGCAAATACCTTGACAACCAACCAATGCACTGCTAATTGGCAGCCGCTCCAAGCCAATTTGATTATTGAACCGACCGGCGAAAATGTCATGCCGATGAATCACCCACGCCAAATTGCTGTGGCTAAAGACGGCAAGATTTATGTGGCGGAGGAGTTCAATCATCGCGTCTCGATTTTCAATCCCGACGGTACTTTTGCCAGCAGCTTCGGTCAGGTCGGTCAGATATATACCGAGGGCGATCCTTACTTTGGTAAGACCAGCGGTGCTGATAGTGGTGGTGTATTTAATCGTCCAAGCGGTATTGCGATTGGCCCCAGCGGTAATGTCTATGTGGCCGATACATGGAACTATCGTGTTCAGGTCTTTACGCCTGACGGTAAATTCCTGAATAGTTGGGGACAGCGCGGCGAATTTGGCAATAATGCTCAACCTGAACCGTTTGATGGTTTCTGGGGTCCGCGCGGAATTGCTGTCGATAGCCAAGAAAATGTGTACGTGGCTGACACAGGCAACAAACGCGTTCGTGTTTATACCAGCACGGGTCAGTATTTGCGTGATATTGGTTCAGCAGGCAGCGAGAACGGGCAGCTAGACGAGCCGAGCAGCGTGACGATTAGTGCGGATAATTTGCTCTATGTTACCGACTACTGGAACAAGCGCATCTCCGTCTTTAGCTTGGATGGTTCGCCTGTAACAACCTACACCAGCAGCAGTGGTTTATCAGTCAATAGCTTTAAGGTGCGCGGTTGGCAAGAAGATCAGGGCAACCGTCCATACATGGCAATCGATAATGCCCGAAAATTGATCTATATCACTGACCCGGATGCAGGCCGTGTGCTGGTCTATGGTGTGGATGGCAACTGTGTGGGTTCATTCGGTGAACTGTCCCGCGAGACAATGGGTTTGAATCCCGGTCAACTGAACAGCGTTGGCGGTATTGATTTGGATGCTGCTGGTAACGTTTATGTGGCGGATGCGGGCGTAGGGCGTATCCTCCGGTTTGCGCCATTCGCAGTTCCGGAAGCCGCGCAACCCGTTATCGTACAACCGCAGTCAGGGCAGGGACAGCAAAACGCTGGGAACGGTGTCGAGGTTACGGTTGAACCGATTGAGAATACGCTCGAAGTCACGCCGGAGGTTACGGCAGCCGGTTAGCGAATTCGAGCGTGACAAGACTTGTCATTTGTTGGTTCATGTGATAAGATATTTGTGTGTGAGAAAAGTGGGCAACCCCCACTTTTCGTCATTATTGTGCAAGTTGCCTTGGTGGTTATAATCCCTCTTTCGCCTACATCGTGTATGATTAACCACAAACTATAAGGTGTTATCCCTTGCGAGGGGGATATGGTCAGGAGCATATGAAGAGCGAGTTTGAAATCGCGTTTGGTGAAATTACAGAACTTCGGTCACTCCCGCGTGATGTCGTGATGGAGGCATTGCAAAATGCGCTCGTCTCGGCTTATCGGCGTGATGTGGGCGCAAGTGCAGCACAAGCCGTTGAGGTCAAAATTGATCCCAACACAGGTCGCGCGCGCATTTTTGTTGAAAAAGAAGTTGTCGAAGAAGTATTGGACGACCACACAGAAGTGACGCTGGAAAAAGCGCGTTACTTTGAACCGGAATGTAACCTCGGCGACACTGTTATGGTGCAGCTTGAGGGCACGACTAAGAAGTTTGGTCGTATCGCTGCCCAGACTGCTAAACAAGTTATTCTGCAAAAGATCCGCGAAGCAGAACGTCAATCGTTGTACGATGAATACATCGACCGTGAAGGCGATTTGATTACCGGAACGGTTCAGAGTGTCAATGCGGCGGTAATTACCCTGAGTTTGGGACGGGCCGAGGCGATGATGCCCCGCAACCAGCAAATTCCGGGTGAACGTTATAAACCCCATGACAAGGTTCGCGCTTATTTGTTTGAAGTGAAGAACAGCAATCGCGGTCCACAGATTATTGTCAGCCGCAGCCATCGCAATATGCTGCGCCGCTTGTTGGAATACGAAGTTCCCGAAATCTACAACGGTCAGGTCGAGATTAAGAACATCGCGCGTGAAGCGGGATACCGTTCTAAAGTTGCCGTTGCTGCGCTGCAAGAGGGTATCGATCCCGTCGGCGCATGCGTTGGTATGCGCGGCATCCGCATCCAAAATATCGTCAAAGAACTTCATGACGAAAAGATTGATGTTATCGAGTGGAATCTCAACCAAGAGCAATTTATTGCCAAGGCGCTCAGCCCCTCGCGTGTGAGCGGCGTGTTCTTGGAAGATGACCCCGATGCAGGTCGCACTGCCGTGGTGATTGTCCCCGACGATCAACTGTCATTGGCGATTGGTCGTGAAGGCCAGAATGCCCGCTTGGCAGCCAAGCTCACCGGCTGGCGCATCGACATCAAAAGTGTGACCGAAGCCGTATCTGACGCGCTCAACAATCTTGACAAGCCCGAATTGAGCGATCTGAAGGTACAAAGCGCTGCCTTGATCGAAGATGTGCAGCGGATTGTTGACAAGAAGAACGCTAACAAGACCGTTATGCCAGAGGAATACAATACACTGGCCCGCTTTGCGGACACCGTGGAAAGGCGTCTATTGGCCCAACGTGATGCGGCTCGTCAGGCGCGTGTTGCCGAAATCAACGCCGTTAAAGCGACCCTCCCGCAACGTGCGTTTACACTTCCTATTACAACGCTTGATTTGCCGGATAGCATCATCGAAGTGTTGCAGCCTCTGGAAAATGTCGGCGAGATCATGTGGCGCTTCCTGATTGATGAGGATCGTCTACGCTACCTGCTGAAGGATTTACCAGAAGATTCGCTGATGCGAGTCCAAGCTGCTTTGGATAAGATTGTTATCCCCGAAGGTGATGAAGAACCCTCAACCGAAGCTCCTGTTGCAGAAGAGGAACTCGCGCCGGTTGCGGCTGCGCCTGAAACTGTAGCGGCGGAGACGGAAGAAGACGTTGTACCTGCTGGTGCATTTGGTGATGAAGATTTGCCAGTGGAAGCACCGAAACCCGTCAAGCCTGCCCCGGTCTGGAAAGAAAAGCAGCCTGCTGCGGTAGCCGCCTCGGACGAAGAAGAAGAAGAGGATGCACTGGACAACAGACCGTCCGGCAAGAAGAAGAGCGAGAAGAAGAAGGAACGTCTGCAACGTCGCCAACTGATTTTCGACGAAGAAATTGGTCAGGTTATTGCCAAGCGTCGCCGTAAAGGTGGACGTGGTGGCGACGAGTGGGATGACGAATAAGCTCGGCTATGATGGCTGAATTACAGCAACGAACCAAGCATATCCCGGTGCGGACGTGTGTAGTTTGTCGGCAAAAGGCTGGCAAACGAGCGCTCGTCCGCATTGTCCGTACTGCGGATGGTATTCAAGTGGATCATACTGGTAAAATGAATGGGCGCGGGGCATACCTATGTGACCGCGAAAGTTGTTGGGAGAGGGTGGTGCAATCTGATGTACTGGCTCAGGCGCTACGGACAGAAATGACCCATGAAGATCGTGAACGCCTACAACAGGCCAAGCCCAAAGCATGATGGGCAAGAATCATGAACCGACGATGGCAAGCATCGCCAAACATCAATTAACCGCGATAGGTCAATGTTAAGCCCCTAAATGCTTTCCCGGCCTGTCGCTCCTTTATGTGGAGGTCAACGATATGGCGCAGGAAAAGCAAGCAGTTCTGCTCCCTGAATATGTAACTGTACGTGAATTAGCGGACATCATCGGCGCAAGCCCGATTGAGGTGATGAAGCGCTTGATTGCCAACGGCATCATGGCGTCCATCAATCAGCAAGTCGATTTTGATACAGCTGCGATTGTGGCCGAAGAAATGGGCTTTGAAGCGCAGTCCGCCGCCGCGATTGCTGTTGAAGAAGAAAAGCAAAAGGCTGTCGAAGCCCAAACATGGCGTAAAAAATACGCTGAAGAAAAACCCGAAAGTCTCATTCGCCGTCCACCGATTGTGACCATTCTCGGTCATGTCGATCACGGTAAGACGACGCTGCTCGACACCATTCGTAAGGCATCCGTTGCGGCGGGTGAAGCGGGTGGTATCACCCAACACATCGGTGCGTATCGCGTTGTTCACAACGGTCAGCAGATTACCTTCCTTGATACCCCCGGTCACGAAGCCTTCACGGCAATGCGGGCGCGTGGCGCACAAGGCGCGGATGTGGCTATTTTAGTGGTAGCAGCCGAC